>Ga0334900_1000929_pt1 | contig 36621 bp, 25 predicted proteins | sample GraSluR3_MG_2_FD_207231 | JGI IMG/M metagenome (GOLD analysis project Ga0334900, IMG submission 207231) | Sludge microbial communities from methane-producing bioreactor in Wageningen University, Netherlands - Granular Sludge_31_08-R3 | ecosystem: Engineered > Bioreactor > Anaerobic >... | reverse complement strand
CGCCGATCGCGCCGTCGCGGAGCCGCTCGATCGCCTCGCGCACGCCGGGGCTCGAGCGGGTCTGCGTGCCCACCTGCAGCAGCCGGTTGTGCTTGCGAGCGGCTTCGACCATCAGGCGGCCCTCGCGGATGTTGTGGGCGGCGGGCTTCTCGACGTACACGTGCTTGCCCGCCTCGCAGGCGAGGATCGCCGCCGGCGCGTGCCAGTGGTCGGGCGTGGCGATCACCACGGCGTCGACCGCCTTGTCGTCGAGGATCTCTCGCAGATCGACGACCGCCTTGTCGGGCTGGAATCGCTCCTTGGCCTGCGCGAGCCGGTGGCGATCGGCGTCGCACACGTAGGCCAGCCGGGCGTCGCCTTGCCGCGCAAAGGCATCGCAGAGCGACCGGCCGCGGCTCAGGCCGATCACCCCGAGGTTCACTCGCTCGTTGGCGCCGTAGGCCCGCGACGAGGCCGCGGCCAGCGTGGCTCCGGCCAGGCCGAGCCCGCTTCGTCTCAAGAACGTCCTGCGCGTGCTGCGCGGCATGGCCCGTCTCCCGCGTTGGTTGGCTGGAATCGGAAGCTCTCGAACGACCGGGAGTATAGTCGCGCCGCGACGGCCCTGCAAGCAAACGGCGCCGGTCGCACCATTCACGCCCCGAACGTCCGCCGGATCGCCTCGAGGCAGGCCGTGCCCGTTCGCTCCTCGGGAAGCAGGTAGCATCCCTCGGTCCATTCGGTCCACCCCTCGCCTTTCCAGGCGCTGCCGTGATCGTAGTTGTGCCAGTGCGGATAGTACACGACCACCACGTCGGGACGCCTTTTCTCGATTTTCTGGTCCGCTCCGGCTTCTTGAGCCGCCGCGGCGCGCCGGGCCTCGCCCAGAAGCGTCGCGCCCGCGGCCAGCCCCAGGGCAGTCGTTTTCGAACGGTCGAGGAATTCGCGGCGATTGAGGCGGGCCATGGCGGAGCGTTCCTTCCCGATCGAGGCGGGTTGCGGCAGTGGTTCATGTTGGTCGGCGTCGAGTCGCCGCCAGTCTCGCCCGTCGTGCGCCGGCGTGCAAACGTCGGCATCGCGGGCCAGCGCGCACGCATCGCTCGTTTTCTTGCCCCGCGCCCGCGCCGCGGCCATAATGGAGACCCGTCATGCCCGATCGACAACCCACCTTCGAAGAGGACACCATGCGACCCCGTGCACGCGACCGACGTTCTTGCCGGAATCCTCTCACGCCCGTCCCAACGTGCCCCACAACATGCGCGCCCGGCGGGCCGAAGCTGCGAACGAAGATTCTGGCGGCCTGGCTGGGGCTGCTCCTCGCCGCCGCGTGGGCCGGCGGGGCCGAGCCGGGCGCGAATCTGGTCGCCAATCCGTCGTTCGACCAGGCGTCGAAAGACGCCTCGTTTCCCGACGCCTGGTCGGGAGCCCGCGCGGTGTACGGGCTCGATCGCGACGTCGCGCGAACCGGCCGGGCGTCGCTGAAGTACGCCAACGACGACGCGGGCCGGTACGTGCTCTGCTCGCAGCCCGTCGAGCTTCGGCCCGGACGCAAGTATCGCTTCAGCGCGTGGGTGAAGACGCGCGAGATCGCCGGCCCGGAGTCGGGCGCCACCCTCTGCATCGAATGGCGCGGCGCCGACGGCAACTGGCTGGGTGGATCCTATCCCAGCGGCGTCAAGGGCACGCGCGACTGGACCCGGGTCGTGGGCGTCACCCGCGTGCCCGACGAGGCCACGTCGTTCACCCTGGCCTGCTACGTGCGCAAGGGGATGACCGGCACGGCCTGGTTCGACGATGTCGAGGTGGTGCAAATCGTCGATCCGCCCATGCGCACCGTCCTGCGATCGCCGGTCTATCGGGGGCGGATCGCCGCCGGCGGCCCCAAGCTTGGACAGGTGCGCGTGCGGCTCGACCTCGTCGACTACGACCACCGGCCGAGCGACCTGCGGATTCGGGCTTCGCTGCACACCCCGGCCGAGGCGAAAGCCCGCTGGCAGACCGAAGTCCGGCCCGGCAGCGACGCGGCCGAGCCGATCGACCTGAGCTTTCCCACGAGCGGTCTCGCCGCAGGAAGATACGAGTTGAACGTCGAGCTGTTGGCGCCCGACGGCAGCGAACTCCAGCGCACGGCCCACGAGCTGGTTCGCGTGCCCGACGACTTCCGGCCGCGATGCACGATCGACGAGCACCGCCGGCTTCTGGTCGACGGCGAGCCGTTCTTCCCGATCGGCATGTACTGGAGCAGCATCCACGAAGAGGACCTCAAGCTCTACGCCCGGAGCAAGTTCAACTGCCTCATGCCGTACGGCTCGCCCACGCGCGAGCAGATGGACCTGGCCGAGCGCCTCGGCCTCAAGGTCATCTATTCGATCAAGGATTGGTACGCCGGGTCGCGATATTGTCCCCCGTCGATCAAGACGGTCGACGACGAGGAACCCATGGTGCGGGCCCGAGTCGGCGCGTTTCGCGATCATCCGGCCCTGCTGGCCTGGTACTTGAACGACGAGCTGCCCCAGCACTTCATGCCCCAGTTGGACGCGCACCAGCGATGGGTCGCCGAGGAAGATCCCGATCATCCCACCTGGGTCGTGTTGTACCAGTACCGCGAGGTGTCGGCCTACTTGAACACGTTCGACGTGATCGGGACCGACCCCTATCCGATCGGTCGGGCGCCGGCCTCGTGGGCCGCCGAATGGACGGCCGAGACCTTCCGGCAGGTCGAAGGGGCGCGCCCCCTGTGGCAGGTGCCCCAGCTTCACAACTGGGCGAACTATCGCAAGGACGATTCCGACGCCGGCAAGTACCGCACGCCCACCTTCGACGAGAAGCGGAGCATGGCCTGGCAGTGCATCTGCGAGGGGGCGACCGGCCTGGTCTTCTACTCGTGGTACGACGTGAAGCGGAATCCCGACGTCTCGTTCGACGAGCAGTGGGAAGGCCTGAAGCGAATCGCCGCCGAAATCGACCGGCTGGCGCCGGTGCTGCTTTCGGTCGAACCGGTGCCCGAGGTCCGAACGCTCTGCGGATCGGACACGCGGCCGGCATGGCTCCGCTGCCTGGTTCGCCGCCACGGCGGCAAGCTTTATGTGATTGCGGCCAACGACGGCGACGGTGAGGGCCAAGTCACGTTCGCTCTGCCGGCCGTCCCCCATCGCATCCGCGAGCTGAGCGACGATCGGCCGATCGACGTCGAAGGGCCCTCGTTCGCCGACGAACTGGGCCGGCTCGCGGTCAAGATCTACGAGATCGTGCCCGCGACTCCGTAAGACGGGCGAGACGCCCGCGCTGGAAAACTCGCGTCGACGATTGCGACGGGGCGCCAACGGGGCGTTTGACCACGACCGGCGGGCCGTCGGGCGGCGCCGTGGCGAGTCGCTCCATCGGCCCGATCCGCGTCCTCCGTGGTTCCCTTCCCGGTCCTACGGCTCGAACGGATTGGTCGGCTTGGGGGCGCGGCGCTGCTCGTCGACGAAGGTGCGGTCGGCCTCGCTGAGGCGGGCCAGCGGAACCTTGACCTCCTTGCCGTCGCTTTTGCGCAGCAGCCGGACGCTCTCGCCCTCGTCGCCGAGGTATTTCGCCTCGATCGTGAACGTGCCCGTGTCGTCCGACCAGATGCGATACCCGGGGCTCGGCGCGGCGGCCCGCGGCGTTCCGGGGAGCAGGGTCGGATCGACGTCGGGTTGATCGACCTCGGGCGGGGCCAGGCGCACGTCGGCGCGCGGGCAGGTGTTTTTCCAGGGCCACTTCTGGAACTGCACCTCCACCCGGCCGTCGTCGAGCAATTGCACGACCTTGGCCGCGTGCCACTGGCCGTGCCGCCGAGCCGCCACGATGAGGCCGGCGGGCAACGGCGTGTCGTCGAGCACGGGCGGGCCCAACTGTTTCACCGGTCGGCCCTCGTTGTACTCGCGGTTCAGATCGTACTTGATCTTGTACTCGGGCGAGAACTTCGCGAGGGCCTTTTCGGCGTTCTCGCGGACCGACGAATGGGCATGCTCGAGCAACGGCTCGATGGCCCGAGCGATTTCCTCGTCGGACCGCTCCGTCTTGTCGCCGAGCGTCTTGAGGGCCGCCTCGATCCGGGCGACGTCATCCGATCGAAGCGTCTCGAGCACCTCGACGCGCTCGTCGCCTTCGATGGGCGCTTCGGCGGCGGCTTTCTGGGCGGCGGCCTTTCGCTCGACCTCTTCGCGCAGCTTCTTCGCCGCCGCGACACGCTCCTGCTCGATCTTGTTCCACTCGTCGGCCGAGAGACGGCGATAGCGGATCGTGACGGGATAGACCCTCGTCGTGTTTCCCTCGCGGACCTCGAGCTTCTGCTGGAAATCGAGCGATTCGGAGACGCCCAGATGCCGGTTGAAGGTCCACTTGCCCGTCCCGTTGATCTCGTAGCTCTCGTCTCCGACCGACGAACGGAGGCGATAGGTCTTGTCGAAGACGACCAGCGCCCCGTCGACCCGCTCGGTCGAGTAGGTGACCACCTCGGACCCGGCCGTCCGCTCCTCGGGGCGGTTCCCAGAGAATGGGCCGAAACGGCCAAACAGCGGATGGCCGCTCGGGCCGCCTCCGTCGGTGATCGCGATCCCCAGGTTCACGGTCCAGGAGTCTTGGGGCTCCTCGGACAAGGGCTCGAACGTCATGAGCGAGAGGTTTCCCAGCAGGTAGGGAAGCTGGGAGTCGCCCTTCATGCTCTTCACTTCGCCCCGCGGAGTCACGATCAGCTCGTTGGTCGTGGTCGTCGTTCCCGTGAACCGGGTGGTCGCGAAGGGGCTCATGGGCGGGCGCGGGAATGCCCCGGGGCCGAACGGGGCGAGCCCGCGCGGCCCGACCCCGCCGCCACCCTCCCTGGGCTTCGACTTGCGCGAACTCTTCAGCCCGCCGTGGTACGTGACCTTCAACTGCTCGCCGGTCACCTCGTCGAACTTGAACGAGATCACGCCCTTGAGCTCCTCGACGTAGTCGTCGGTCTCTCCCGTGATCGTCACGTCGTAGGCGTACGTCTGGCCCTCTTGACCGCGGTACCGCAGCAATTCGGGCGACGCGGCGTGCGCCGACGACGCGGCCAGCCAGACTGCCGTCGTCAGCCAGAACGCGGCAAGAAACCGGAGGAATCGACCGCAGGGAAACATGCTTTCTCTCCTGTGTATCCGTGGGACTACTCAACGATCCGCAACGAATTGACGCTGGATCCGCTCTCCGAAGGCGAAGCCTCGATGCGCCGATAGACGGCATCCAGCGCCCGCCTGACGGCGATCTGCTCGTTCTCGTCTCGCTCGAACAGCGCCCTGTGCAGCACCAGCGCGCTCGCCCGGGTGCCCACCTTCTCGAGCACGGCGTAGACGGCCCGTCGAGTCGGCTCGTCGGCGCCGGCGAGCACCTCGAGCACGGCCGGCTCGACCGCCGGGCCCAGGCCGCGCAGCGACGCGACGGCCGCGGCGCGACGCGCGTCGTCGGCCACGAGATCGGCCAGCAACGCATCGACCTGCGCGGCTCGCTGGGCGGGCGGGTCCGCCTGGCCGCCGGCGCCCCCGCCCCGCCGATCGGCCTCGGCAATCGCCGGCTCGGGCCCCTGCGCGGCGAGCGACGTGGCGATCGGCTCCAGGCGGGGTTCGCTCCGCGCGGACGCGCGGGCCACCCCGGCCGACGACGGGCGCGGACCGGCGGGAATGAGAACCGCCCCGACCGCCACCACAACCGCCACGGACCGCCAGCCGAGTCGGCCGGCGACGGGCAGGTGCGGGTCGAGGATGCGGGCAAGCCGCTTCTTCAGCGGCGACTTCGAGTCGAGCACTCCCAGGGCCAGCGGCGGCTCGGCGTAGCCCAGGATTTCGGCCACCTTGAAAATCGCCGCGCCGTAGGGCTTGCGACGTCCCTCCAGGGCCGACACGGTGCGCTCGTCGCAGGCATCCTCGCGAAGCTGCCGGATCCGCCGGTTCGCCCACCACACCAGGGGATGGAAAAAATAGACCGCCCCCAACAGCCCTTGCAGCAGATTGACGGCCCCGTCCCACCGCTTGACGTGGTACAACTCGTGGATCAAAACCGCCCGTAACTCGCTCGCGTCGAGCCGCTCGAGCACGGCCGATGGCAGCAGCAGCACGGGCCGCCACACGCCGACGACCAGGGGAGTCGCGCACGACTCGGAGTTCCGCAACCCCACGCTGCGCCGTACCCCAACGCGGTGGCAACTATCCGCCAAAAGACGCAGCACCGCCGGATCGACGATCGGTCGGGCGCGCGAAACCCACACGCGGACCTCGAGGGCCGCGGTCAACAGCATCCCACAGCGCGCCGTCACGATCCCCAGCCAGCCGATCATCAACACGACGCTCCACGATACGGCACCCGGTCCGGCAGGCGACGCCGCAACCGCCGCGGCCGGTTTCTCGGGCGCTCGGGCTTCCTGAGAAGAGCGATTCAGAGCACCACCGGGCGGGGCATCCGTCGACGCGGCCACCTGCCAGGGTCGCAGCCACCATCCCCAGCCGGTCGGGAAGGCCAAGCCGGGCGGAGCGAGCAGGCGGACCACGATCAGAAGCCAGAGAACGTAGCGAAACCGCGCCGAGCTTCCTCGTAGCAACACGCCGATCGCGGCCAACGCCACCACCAGCAACGCGACCTGCCAGGAGATGTCGAACATCCACGAGGCCCAGGAACGGGCCGCCTGTTGCAGATAGTCGACGGGCGCCGCGTTCATGGGCGGTTTCCTTGGGCATCGTCCGAATAGCGGTCGAGCATGTCGCGTAACTCGTCGATCTCCTGGGGCGAGAGCCGGCGGCTTTCGACCAGCCGATCGATCAGCGGAGCCAGCGAGCCGTCGAGCACCCGGTCGAACACGTCGTCGACCACCCGCGCCACCACCGACTTGCGCGGTACCTTGGGCGAGTATTCGTAGACGTTCCCTACCCGGCGCGACTTGACGAATCCTTTCGTCACGAGCCGATCGAGCATGGTCTTGACCGTGCTGTAGGCCCAGCCGCGATCGCGTTCGAGCTCGCGCTGGAGATCGCCGGCCGTGCCCTGTCCCCGCGACCAGAGACGCTCCATGACGACCCACTCCGATCGGCCCAGCTCCGCGGACGTATTCTTCACCGTCGTCTCCAACTTGTCGAGAACTCTTTACAATTGTAGTGGGACCGTCCGGGCCGTCAAGCGTTTTTTTTCGACAACAAGATCCTAGCCGGAGGGGGGGTGGCCACCCCGCGAACTGAAAAACTCGTCGAACATGACGTAAGGCATCTTCGGATCCACGTCGACCGCCTTCCAGTCGCCATAATCGAAGGCGATCAGGCCGCCGTCGGGCGTGCCCCAATGCTCGAGCAGCAAGCGGGCCTCCTCGCGAATCTCGGCTTCGATGCCGCGGGGCATGGTCGTCTGGATGTCGACCGTGGCGGCAAAGCACACCTGGCCGCGGAACTGCCCGCCGAACTCCACGAGCCCGTAGTTGCGCGACTGCTGCATGTTGAGGACGTCGACCCCCAGTTCGATGAAGGTGGGCACGAACGGGTTGATCCGGCCGCAACTGTGCAGGATCACGTGCCAGCCGCAGTCATGAATCGCGTCGAAGATCTTCCGATAGCGGGGCGTGAAGAACGCGTCGAGGATCTTCTTGCTCACGAAGGTGCCGTCCTGGGTGCCCCAATCGTCGGCCACGAACAGCCCGTCGATCGCATCGCCGAACCGCCGGCGCAGCTCCTGGCATTGCTCGATCTTGAAATCGACGATCATGTCGAGCACGCGTTCGACCCGTTCGGGATCGAGGTAGAAGTCTTCCATCGTCGCCGCGAACCCGCGGAGCTTGTGCAGGCGCGAGAAGAGCAGGTTGTGGGCGGTGAGCACCACGTAGCGCCCGTTCGCCGCGTCGATCATGGGACCGAGGCGCTCGTAATAGAAGGGGTTGCGCGGATTGGGCGGGCGGTAGCTCTCCAGCGCCGACCAGTCGGCCAGCGGGTGGGCCGTCACTTGGCCGATGTTCTCAAGGCCGGTCGTGCTCCACCCGCACCCCCAGTCGTCGGGACCCGGGTTGTCGAAGAACCAGCCCGCCTCGGCCCGGTCCATCTCCCAGAGGTTGTGCACGTCGTCGGGAAAGCCGGCCATCTTGTGGTTCCAGTGCTGCCAGAACGGCAGGCGCGGCGGCCTCTGGAACTCGATGGCCCGACGAACGATCTCGCGCGATTCCATGACGCCTGTTGCTCCCACCACGAACCACCCACCACCGGCCGCTAACCGTCCACCGCGACTCGCTCCCCACCCCGTTCGATCGACCGGTCGATGGCCAGGCACAGCGCGTGGGTGCGGTAGGCGTCGGCCACGTTGCAGTGCGACTCGCGATCGTCGCGGATGCAGTCGACGAAGTGGTCGATCTCGGCGTCGAACGGATGGTGATGCACGTCGCCCGAGTCGGGCAGGATCGAAGGAAAGGTCGTCCAGCTCGTCTGGCCGGGAAAGAGCTTCTTGGACCAGACGCGGTTGTCGCGGATCGTACCCTCGGTGCCCGCCAGGTCCATGTTGAATTGGTAGGGCATCTGGCAGTCGAACAGGGCCGCGGTCTTGCCGAGGATTCCGCTTCGGAACTTCATCACGGCAACCACGTTGGCGTCGTACTCGAACAGGCCCTTCTGGTTGTTCGAGAAGGCCGACACCTCGACGACCTCGTCGCCGGCGAGCCACCGCAGGGCGTCGACGGCGTGGCACCCGCCCAAAAGCATGGCGCTGCCGCCGGTCTTTTTCCGGCTGTGGAGATCCCAGGCATGATGCGCAGGGCCCAAGCCGTGCCAGTAGTCCATCTCGAGATAGAACAACTCGCCGATCGCCCCGCCGGCAACGAGCGACTTGATCGTCTCGACGGCCGGGTTCCAGCGAAGCACGAAGCTGGCCAGGCTCTTGACGCCGGCCTCGGCCACGGCGTCGCGCAGGGCGCGGTTCTCGTCCGTCGACAGGGCCATGGGCTTCTCGACGAGCACGTGCTTGCCCGCCCGGGCGGCCGCGATGCCCTGCTCGGCGTGGACGTAGCTCGGCCCGCACACGTCGACCACGTCGACCCGCTCGTCGCCGAGCACCGCGTCGTAGTCGTCGCGCAGGGCGCAGTCGAGTCGGTGCCGCTCGGCCAGGGCCCGGGCCCGCTCGACGTGCAGATCGCTGATCGAGACGACCTCGACGTGGGGATTCTTGAGCCAACTGGCGGTATGGGCGCCGGCCACCCAGCCCGCCCCGTGAATGGCCACCCCGAGCCTGCCGTTTCGCATGCGGTCTCTCCTGCAAGCTGCGCGCATTCCTCTTCCGCGGAGAAGGGGGTCAATATACGCCGCGGACGACGGCCGTGCAACCGGCGACTTCTGGGCAGCATCGGGAGACGGCAGACGTGCGGCGCGACCCGCACGCAGGGGTTCGTCTCGGGCGGATCCTACCACCGGATTCTCGGTTTTCCCATCCCTCTCGACGGGGCACGCGCTCTCCCACGCCGCGCAAGCTGTCGGCGCCGGCGAATTTTGCTACGATGTGCGGGAGGAGATCCGTTCGGGCACACCTTGATCGAGGAGTTGGAAGATGTTGCGAGTTACTCTCGGGGAAAGCGAGCTTTCGGTCTCGCCCGTCGCGTTCGGCACCTGGCAGCTCAGCCCGCGATTCTGGGGCGAGCAGTCGAAGGACGAGGCGATGGCGGCGATGAAGGCGGCGTTCGATCGGGGGGTCAATTTTTTCGATACGGCCGACGCCTACGGCGACGGGTATGCCGAGAGCGTGCTGGGCGAGGCGATTCGCGACCTCCCGCGCGACGAGTTGGTCATCGCCACAAAGGTGTTCAACCACTTCAAGCCCGACGCCTCGCGCTACCCGGACCTCTCGCCCGACCACGTCGTCGACCGCTGCGAAGCGTCGCTCGAGCGCCTGGGCATCGAGACGATCGACCTGTACCTGCTGCACTTCTACGACCAACTGACGCCGCTGGCCGACGTGGCCGAGGTGCTCGAACGCCTGTGCGACGAGGGCAAGGTGCGCGCGATCGGGGTGAGCAACCACACGGTCGAGCAGTTTCGGGCCCAGCGCCACTTCGGGCCGTACACGGTGTGCCAGCCGCCCTACAGCCTCATTGATCCGGCCATCGAGGACGACTTGCTGCCCTACTGCCAGGCGGAGGATATCGGCGTCATGGTCTACTCGCCGCTGCACAAGGGGCTGTTAACCGGAAAGTACACCGGGACCGAGACGTTCAACGACTTCCGGCAGCATCATCCCGACTTCCAGGGCGAGCGATTCCAGACGCTCTGCGCCGGGGTTCAGAGCCTCAAGCCCATGGCCGAGGGCTACGGAATGTCGATCGGTCAGCTCGTGGTGGCGGCGACCCTGATGCATCCGGCGATCGACGTGGCCGTGTGCGGCATCAAGACGCGCGCGCAGATCGAAGAGTTGGCCGGGGCCATGGGCAAGACGATTTCGCGGGAAAACTACTTCGAGGTGCGCAAGGCGCTGGCGTCGGAAGCCGCGCCGAAACTGCCCGATGCCCGGGGCGCGCAGAAGTAAAAGAATCGGCCCGGCACGCCGAGGGCCGTCCATTCGCTTGACGCTGCCCGCATTGCCGATTAGGCTGACACTTGGGCGTCAGGGAGGCATCGTAGTCAGGACGGGGGCAGCGCTCTTCTCACGGGGGCGGTTCGGCCAGCCCCGAGGGTTGCCGCGACGGCGGTCACGCGTCGCGCGGTCGTCCCGGGCGGGCCGGAGATTCACGAGGCGACGGATCGACTCCAACCTACCGATTCGAGTTGCGTTTCGTGTCAGACCACATGATGGGCCTCACGATCATCGGCCAGGCACCCTTGGCCAGAGACGCGCAGGGGCGGCTTGTATCGCGCATTGCCACGATCTTTCCGCCGACGAAGACGCTGGTCACCTTGCCGGGAATCCACGCGACCCAGAGGCTGGCCTACCTCGATTGGGTCAACCGACGGCGGGCCGACCAGGGGTTGCCCCCCCTCTCCCGCGAGGAAGAAGACGCCGAGACGGCGGCCTCGGTCGACCTGATCATGGAAGACGACGCGATTCTCATTCGCCCCGACCCGGCGAACATGCCGCTGGCTTTCCAGGCCGACGAACTGCTTCAACGGCTCGTCGCCAAGGACCAGGTCCGATTTCTGTACGTGTGGAACGCTCGGGTGCGCGACGCGATCAAGCGCCGCGGCGAGTGCTGGCGGATCGCCCCGCTGCCCATCTCCGACGACGACATGCGGGAGATGATCGACGCCTCGCGGATCGCCATTGGCGGCCGCGAGATCTACTACTACAACAAGATCGTGGGCACGCGCTTTCTCACCTTTCAGGAGTTCTCGTCCCTGGTGGTCCTCGACCACGAAGAGCTGGCGCGGCATCTGACCGAAATCCAGCAGTTCTCGGCCCGAAAAAACCGCCAGGGAAGCCCCGAGGTCGCCTTCTTCATGGCCGACGAGTCGTTCTCCACGGCCGATTTCGCCCCGTACGACTTCGCGGCGACAGGTCCCGAGGAGCTCAAGGCGATTCATCTCGAGCTCACCCGGCGTTTTCGCAATGCCGTGCCGCCCGAGTACCGCTGGAACGAGATCGAAACCGTCGAGTGGCGGAACGCCATGTGCTCGGCCCTGATGGGCCACGACGAGGAGGTGGTGTTCGAAGAGAGCCTGCTCGGCCTGGGCCCCGAGTTCTTCATGCAAATCCAGTGGTTGCCGGGCGGGCGCATCGAAGAGGGCGAATTGATCTTCGATTCGATCTTCGATTGCACCGGCGAGCCGAGCGGCGACCTTCCGTTGGCCGGCCTGTGCGACGAAAAGCCGCGCGGATTCATCTACAACCTGGTGCGGGAATACGGCGATCTCGAATACATCAACATCGGGCGGGTCGTGGCGTCGCTGTCGCGCCGGCCCAAGTCGGCCGGGCGGCGCGACGTCTACCTCGTCGAACTCAAGCAACGGGGCCGCGACAAGGAGATCGTCCACATCATCCGCATGCAGAAGTGGGGGGTGCGCGAACATCTCGACGAGGGCTACGACCTCCTTCGCGCCATCATCGATACCGAAGAGTACACCGAGTACGTGCTCGACCGCCGCCTGGGTTGCCGCCAACTGGGGATGAACCTGCCCACCACGGTCACCGCGCGCAAGATCATGGAGAGGTATTCGGGCAGGCAAGAGCACCTCCGGGGCATCACGATCTGGTCGCCCTACTTCGAGCGCGATTACATCGGCGGGATCGCTACCGACAAGATCCCCGATCACCACTTCGAAAACGGCGAGTTCGCCGTCGCCTTCGCCCGGCTGTTGGGGCAGGCCGCGGCCCCCAACATCGTCGTGGGACGATGCGATCTCGAAGGTCGCGTGCTCTTCGACGACGGCGACGAGGTCGTGCTCGTCGACCGGCACGGCATCCCCCGGGAGATCGTGGTCTCCGACCAGACGGGAACGTTCGCCAACTTCCGGAGCGACCTGCGCGAGTTCGCCCCGGAGTATGCCCGCCCCATCATCCGGCGGATTCATCACGTGCCCGACGCGCACGAGTTCGCCGCGGTCTACCTCGACGCCTTCCGCGACCGCTTTTTCGCCATCCAGCGCGAGTACCGCCGGCGCAAGCGGGGTTTCGACAATCTCTTTCGCCACCGCGAACTCGACGAGGGAGGCAGCTTCGCCTACCGCTGGCAGTGCGTGCTCAGACGCCTCGACCAGGCGGACCCGAACGAGCTGGCGGAAGTGATTCGCACCGACCTGCTCGTCAAGTGATGGGAGCGTCGAATTTCCAGATCGTGCTCTACCAGCCCGAGATTCCCCACAACGCCGGGGCCGTGGGGCGGACCTGCGTGGCCCTGGGGGCCAAGCTCTGGCTCGTCCGCCCGCTCGGGTTCCGCATCGACGACCGCCGCGTCCGGCGCGCCGGCCTCGACTACTGGCCCCACCTCGAATGGCAGACAGTCGACGACTGGAACGCCCTGCGGGGGCACCTCGGTGACCGCCGGTTCTGGTTCCTCTCGAAGACCGCCCGCACCGCCTACACCGACGCCCGGTTCGCCCCGGGCGACGTGTTCGTGTTCGGCAGCGAGTCGCAAGGGCTGCCTCGCTCGATGCTCGACGCCGCCCCCGACCGCTGCCTGCGCATCCCCATCCGGCCCGAAGCCCGAAGCCTCAATCTCTCGGTCAGCGTCGGGATCGTCGCGTTCGAGGCCCGGCGGCAGATCGCCGAGGGCGGGGGCGCACCGCAACCCGAGCCGCAACGATCGGCCCACGAACCAGCGTCGCAAGAGCAGTAGCCGACGTTCGGCCGGCTTGCGACGCTTCGTTGCCGTTCGGGCTTGAGGCGATCGGAAGACGAGCCGAATCGCGAACCCGAACGGAACGCATCGCCCCGTCGATCGGGACAAGCCTCCGCTTTGCTACCTTCTGCTTCGCGTTTTCACTCCGAGATGCTAAGATGACGCGCGAGGCGATTCCGCCCCGATCCGAGGACGGCCGGTCGATGAAGCGCCTGAACGTGATGGTCGCATTCGGAACGCGCCCCGAGGCAATCAAGATGGCCCCGGTCGTCGAGGCGCTGCGCCGGCACCCCGACCGGTTGCGGCCCGTGGTAACGCTCAGCGGCCAGCACCGCGAGATGTTGGATCAGGTGCTCAGCGTCTTCGACATCGTGCCCGACCACGACCTCGACGTCATGGCCCCGGGGCAGTCACTCGCCGAGGTCGCGGCGGCCGTGATCTGCGGGCTCGATCGCCTGTTGGCCGAGGAGGCGGTCGACCTGCTGCTCGTTCAAGGCGACACGACCACGACCTTCGCCGCCGGCCTGGCGGCGTTCTATCGCCGGATCCCGGTGGGGCACATCGAGGCCGGCCTGAGAACGCACGATCCGAGCCGCCCCTTCCCCGAAGAGATGAACCGGCGCCTCACCGCGCGGCTCAGCGCGGTCCATTTCGCGCCGACCGAGCGGGCCAAGGCCAATCTGCTCGCCGAAGGCGTGGCGGAGCCGTCCGTCGTGGTCACGGGAAACACGGTGATCGACGCGATGCTCGCCGTCATGACGAAGCACCCGATCGGGCACGATGCCTCGGCCGGCGACGCGAAGACGATCCTCGTCACGGCCCATCGGCGCGAGAGCCTCGGCAAGCCGCTCGAAGCGATCTGCCTGGCCCTGCTCGATCTGGTCGACCGGCACGACGACATGCGGATCGTGTTTCCCGTGCACGGGAACCCGCGGGTGCGGGAGATCGTATGCGGCCGTCTGTCGGGCCGCGACCGGATCGCGTTGGTTCCTCCCCTGGACTACCCCGAGCTTTGCCGCCAAATGGCCGGCGCGCACCTGATCCTCACCGATTCGGGAGGCATCCAGGAAGAGGCGCCCACCTTGGGCAAGCCGGTGCTGGTGCTCCGAAACGAGACCGAGCGCCAAGAGGGCGTCGACGCCGGCACGTGCCGCCTGGTCGGAACCGACCGGCAGCGCATCGTCGAGGCCGTCGACCGCCTGCTGGGCGATCCCGCCGAGTATTCGGCGATGGCCCGGGCGGTCAACCCCTACGGCGACGGGAAGGCGGCCGAGCGGATCGTGCGGTACGTGCTGGAGCACTTCTGACCGCGGCACGGGCGCACGGCGCCCGCATCGCGACGACGGGAAACGTCGCCCGCGCAAGCGGCGCTTGCAAATCGCCCCCCCGGCAGGGATGATATCGGCGTGGTCCCGGCGTTCGCCAGTTCGCGCGCTGGGCCGGCATCGACGAACCATCGAAGGGGCCGCAATTTCGAACCACCCCGAAAGGAGCACCAAACCATGTCAAACGACCGGAAGAAGAGCGAAGTGTCGCGACGCACGTTCATGGCGGGGGCCGGGGCGGCCGCGGCGTCGCTTTCGGCGGTCAGCCCGAAGCTCGCCCGCGCCTACGCCGCCAACGCCAAGGTCGATCTGGGCATCATCGGGTGCGGCGGCCGGGGCACCTGGATCACCGAACTGTTCCAGCAGCACGGCGGCTACAACGTGGTGGCGTGCAGCGATTACTTCCAGGACCGCGTCGACGCCCTGGGCGACAAGTTCGGAATCCCCGCCGAGCGCCGCTACACCGGCCTGGCCGGCTACCGCCGGATGCTCGAGCGCAAACTCGATGCCGTGGCGATCGAGTCGCCCCCCTACTTCCACCCCGAGCAGGCCGCCGCCGCGGTCGAAGCCGGGTGCCACGTCTTCCTGGCCAAGCCGATCGCCGTCGACGTGCCCGGCTGCAAGACGGTCGGCCAGAGCGGCAACAAGGCCACCGAGAAGGGGCTCTGCTTCCTGGTCGACTTCCAGACCCGGGCCGACGAGTTCTTCATCGAGGCCCTCAAGCGGGTGCACGCCGGGGCCCTGGGCAAGCTGGCCTTCGGCGAATCGACCTACCACGCCAATGTCCCCTGGGCCAGGCAGATCGAGTACGCCCGGCAGAACACGCCCGAAAGCAACCTGCGCGCCTGGGGCCTCAGCCGCGTCCTCTCGGGCGACATCATCACCGAGCAGAACATCCACACCCTCGACGTGGCCAGTTGGATCATGAACCGGGCGCCGGTCTGCGCCTACGGCACGGGCGGGCAGATGGTGCGCGACTACGGCACCTGCTGGGATACGTTCAGCGTCGTGTTCCAATACCCCGACAACGTGGGCGTCACGTTCAGCTCGCGCCAGTTCAACGGGCACGGCACCCAGCCCGAGGGCATCCGCAACCGCATGTTCGGGTCCGACGGCGTGCTCGAAACGTGCTACGGCGGCGACGTGCTCATCCGGGGCAAGAACTTCTACCGGGGCGGCAAGTCGCCGGGCATCTATCGCGACGGGGCGGTCGCCAATATCGCCACGTTCCACGCGAGCATCCAGAAGGGCGAGTGCGGCAACCCGACCGTGCCCGAAAGCGTGCGGAGCAACATGCTGACGATCCTCGGCCGCACGGCCGCCTACGAGGGCCGCGTCGTCACCTGGGAGGAGATCGACCGCAGCGACGAGAAGCTCGTGGCCGATTTCTCGGGGCTGAAGGACTAGACGACCGTGCACGATTCCCGAGCGCGTTGAGCCGTCACGTGCGGATCGACGAGACCGACCACGTCACGCCCGGCACCATGAGGTTCATCGGCCAGGTGCCGCCCGAGGCGATCGGATGCCTGCCGGTGGCTCGCATGCGCACGCGATTCGACCACGACCGCCAGATGACGACTTGCTTCGGCGCTGAATCGTGGAAGCTTCCCGGGCGGACTACGAGGGAGATTGCGTCTCGCGGTGGGGGCGTGTTGTACGCAACGTGCGCGCAGGACGTCCTCGCTCCGTGTCACGCAAGCGCCCAGATGAGCTGGGCCGTCCGCTGATCGACGCGCCCACTGCGAAGCAGTCCGCGTTCGTGAAAGTGTTCCTGCAGCATCCGAACGGCCGCTTCGGTTCTCGCGCCGTAGTCACCATTGGGCGTTCCGACGGAATAGCCGATTGCGTGCAAGTCCCTTTGAATCGCTTCGACGGGGTTCCCGGTCACGGCCGGCCGGCGAGCGCCTCCGAACCGCCGAGTCCCGTCGTTATCTCCAGACCGGAAGGCTCCTCCGGGAACCACTTGGAAGAACCCGCCGTAGAGGTCCGGCGCGGGAGGGCCGGCCATCTGGTGGATCCCCAAGCTCATGTTTCGCGCCTCCAAACGCGACCATTGGAACGTGGTGCCCGGATCGCCGCTTTTGCGCCCCAATACGCCGCTTCCTCCCGCCGCCGTTGCCACGTCGCTGTGGCCCACGATGCGGTGCCGTGCAATCGTCGGATAGGCTCGCAGCAGCGATTCCAGCAGATCGAGAAGCGAGCCATACTGGGCCTCGGGATAGGGCCCACTGCGATGCACGACTTCGATGCCGATCGAGTTTCCCGTCACGTTCGTGCGTCCGGTCCAATACGACGCCCCTCCCACGTGGAAGGCGGCCAGGTTCTCCTGGACGAGCTTCACGACCTGTCCGTCGGTGTCGATGAGGTAATGGGCGGTCGCATTGCTCGAGGAGTTCATGAACCAGTTCAAGGCGGGGCCGATCTGTGGGCCGCCGGTATGATGAACCACGATCAGATCGATCCCAACGCCGCCGCGCGGCCGGTTGTTCGGCGTGCGCATCCACACCGGTTGCAGGCGAATGATGACTCGCGGACTTCCGGCGAGTGTGACGCTCCCATTTCTTGTGTTTCCAGCGGCAATGGTGGCGCCGGTCACCCGCCCTCGCCTTGTGGTGATCGCGACTTCCAGGGACCGGAATACGCGCTCCGGCACCGCGCCGGCCCACGTCATCGCGGGGCCCGCGACGTCGGTGGTCGTATGCGGAGCGGTCACGCGCAGCGTGTGCGTTCCGTCCGCCAGGCCCGTCGTGTCAAGCCGCACCACTCCATACGCGTTCGTGTTTCCCGCGATTGGCGTGTCGTCGATCGACACCGCGGCGTTCCGGATTCGGTCGGAAGTCATGAGGCGGTTCTCGACGCGAACGTGAACGTAGGTAGGCATGTTGCACCAGATCTCGGTTACAGGAGGGTAAGTGGCACGCAGCAGGCGACATTGTGACGATCCACCAGTCGCGCCATCGGCGCCGCGCGACGTGCTGCGTCGAAGAAGGGATAGCTCGCGACTTCACTCATGAAGCCCGTTGCCGACTGGAGGTAGATCCTGCCGTCGGTGTTCAAGAGGTCGATGACGCCCGACCACCCCGCCGTCAGCACCAGCCGGCGTCCGTCGGTACCCCGCCAAGTCTCGCCGGATTGAACCTCTCCCCAGATGCCGCCGATAACGAGTCTCGTTCTTGGATCGAGGAGTTGTGCCGCCGATGCCGAATCGAGTACCACGGGGTCGTGACGTCCCTGAGGCCGGCCCTTCTGTCGGGGTGTTGGCTGGGGCAACGGTTCGAGGGTATCCATTCGTTTCTGCCGGCAAAGCGACTCGAGCATGGGGCCGTCAGGATCCACATGTCCGTTGGGCCGTTGCATCTTGACGCGCTTCTGCTGGAAGCACTCAATCGCTCTGATTGTGAGTGGTCCGGCAATCCCGTCGGGTTCGGGCGCGTTGAGGGAGGGCTGAATGTGTTGATTGAGCATGCGCTGAACCCGCCGAACGTCCTCCTTGTATTTCTTACCCCCATGCCCGACCGATCCTCTGATGGTTGCCATCGTTCACCGCGACTTTTCCTATGGTCACAATCCACAGCGTCTGCTTTTGGATGTTTAACGGCGAAAGAAGTGGGCGTAAACCGCATCTCCATCCACCTCGCGCCAGCCTCGGCGCGTGCAGGCTTCGAAGTATCGGCGTTTTTCCGATCTGCTCATGGCCCAGAAGCGCTTCTGCGCCAGGCCGAACCAGTTGACCTCGTAGGCCGCGATAACGCCCGCGTCGCGCACGGATTCGACCAGCGTCAGCGCGCTTTGCAGTTGGCCCGGATCGCCGCCGTCGAGGAAGCTCTGCAAGTGGCGAAAGGCTCGCCAGAGCGTGTTTGCCCGCTGACCGTGCGGAGGGGCCACGATGGGAAAATCGAAGGTCGTGGCGCCGACGTCGCGGAAGTATTCGAGCATGCGACCGGGGTCGGGGGAGTGGGCCTGCCGCGATTCGGCCGTCGGCCCCTCGAACAGGTTGTAGCGCTGCCAGCAGATTCGCATCTCGAGGTCGTCGCGGTCGGCGAGTTCGGCGCTTCCGATCCTGCCGCCGAGAACCGCGTCGACGGTTCGCTGCCGGCTCTGCCGGTCGCCGTAGCCGATGAGACCCAGGTAGCGCACGAGTTCCTCGCGCCGCTGCGCGGCGACCATCCGATTCCAGGTGGCGCGAAGCGTCGACCAGTCGATCATGTGGTGCAGCACCATGCCGGGTGTCTGGCGCCAGCCCGGCGGCTGGTTGGGGCGACGGCCTCGCGGCAAGGTTCCATCGGGGTGGAAAGACATGGCTGGCTCCTGCGCTGGAGGCTTGGGGTTTCGTTTTTCATCGTGCCGAATGAAACCACCTCCCACGTTCCACTTCACCACCGCGTTGCGTCGGCTCGATCGCACCTCCGGGCCTGGTTCCTTGGGCGTGCCGCGCGACTAGAAGTGTGCGATCTGCGCGGTGCGACCCGGCTGGGCGCCGGCCCCTTCGTACTTGGCGATGAACTTCTCGTACGACTCGCCGTAGTCGGCTCCCATCCAGGGATCGAGGATCAGCATCATGGTCGATCGCATGTTCCCGTCGCCCTGAACGCCGTAAAGCATGCGCACGTGGCCGCCCGCGAGCGAGTTGTTCAGCCCGTGGATGGCCAGCGGACCGTGCGACTTGAGCATCTCGGCCCACTCGGAGATGGGAAAGCACATGAGAGGCTCGACGCGCATTCCGGCGTCGCGGTAAAACGTCGCGGTTTCCTGCCACCCCAGGCCGCGGTTCTGGTCGAACTTCGCAAGCCATTTCGCTCCCACGCCGGCCACGAGCTGGCGCGCGTCGACGCTCTGCTGCCGCTTCCACGAGACCATCATGGCGTAGGTGTAGGCCCAGCAGAGCTTGTTGTGGCCGAGCTGCAGTTGATCTCGCGCCGCCACGAGTCCCGGCACCACGTATCGACTTCGGGCGGGTAGCGCAGGCAGGTGCGGGCCGGCGCCGGGCAGATCGGCATCCAGCGCCCGCATCGTGTTCCTGCCGACCACGCCGTCGCTCGTGAGGCCCTTGCCCGTCTGGTACCTCTTCACCGCGCGCCGCGTTTCGCTGCCGTAGATGCCGTCGGGCGAGCCGTACTTCTTGAGGGAGACCGTCATCGGGTCGATGCCCAGTTCGATCATCGACTGCTGAATCAATCGCACGGCGTGGCTCCGCTCGCCGTATCGCATCGGGGGGTTGTTCTTCTCGGCCTGCTGGAGCCGACTGCTCCACCGAAATCGGGGGGACGTGAGGGCCATTTCGTTCTCCTCCGCAACACTGCCGATTCACGGTCTACCGTTTGTCGATCTCGCGCGAGTTCGTCCTCGCTACGAGGCTTGATCCATCCGGCGTTCGGCAGCGGCCAGATCGATCGGCGTCCCGCGGAACGTGTTGGCGAGTCGGAGCGGTGTCTCGGATTGACTCACCCGGACGACGTACGTCGTGTCGGGATCTTTGCTCCACCAGGGCGCGTCACGGTGCGTCGCTTCCATTTGCCATGCGTGGGCGAGTATCCACCGTTCGTCGGATCGGCGGCGCACGAGCCGATAAGCGGGACCGGTGCGGTACGCGCTCATGTATTCCTGGGGGCTGGAAGCGTACCACATCCGGTTGTCTCCCGGCCCTTCTCTCATACCGAGGTAGATGCGGCGGATGATCTCACAGAGGCGACCGAACCCGTTCTGCGTCCGGCGTCGAATCACGGCGTGATCCGTTTCGACGAGGCCTGCCGCTTTGATCAACAGCCTGCACTGCGCGATGGCATGGTTTTCATCGCGGAACTCGCGGCGTGCCCAGTGCTCAGCGATCTGGCGTACGATGTTCTGCGCCAAAGCGCTATCACGAAACGTGCGTTCGATCGAATCGATTCTGCGCTGGAAGTTGTCACGCAGTTCGTCGTACCGTGCGCGCAGTTGACTGTTGTGGGAATCAATGATGGTCTCCCGCAGGGCGGAGAATGCGGCCTGCGCCTGGCCCACCCACCACTTCTCCGCGATCGATTCCGTCAATCGGATAATCGTCGAAGCCGACGACCTCGGGAACAACTCCTTGGTGGCATTCATACCGAAGTTGAACCACGCATAGCCCTTCATTTCGTCATCGATTTCAGGATAGGTTACCGCGTGCAATGCCCGCGTCTGATGACCGTGCCACAACTGCATCTCCTCTTGAAGTGCATGGCCGATCCATCCAACTGTCAAACGAGCCATGGTTCACACCTCCCATGATTCTGCAAACCGGACTGTCCGCGGAACACGCACAAACCGCACCCCGAGGGCACGGACCGAACCGATGTCCGTGAAGCGGGACGCCCGCCCCGCGACGTGATCGGTGAGACCTGTCGCCGCCTGGAAAGCACGCGACCCGGCCGTCGCCGACAACACGCCCCGGACATGGGGTTGTCAAGTATTCCTTGCTCTTCTCGTTCAAGACGGGGCTAGTCGCACGACTTCTGCCCCGTCTGCGAGTCGTCGGCCTGGGCGGGCGACGCCTCCTGGGCCGGTTGCGGGCTCTGGGGCCGGGCGCCGACGGGGGAGACGGGCGGACCCGAGCCGCTGTTGATGTTCACCAACGGACCCCCGGTCACGAAGATGGCGGCCGGGGTGATCGCGATGCTGCTGCCCCCGCATTTGAGCTCGATTCCCGCCGTGGCCTCGATGAGAACCTGCATTCCCTTCACGTGAACGGTCTGCATCGCCTCGAGGGCGTAGTTGCCCAGATCGAGCTTCTCGTAGTGGTCGCCCGTCTTGATCTTCACCGAGAGGTTGCCGGTGATCTCCTCGTTCTGGTCGCCCTCGACGGCGACGTGCAGGCCGTCGGGGCCGACCTTTCGCGATTCCTTCTTTTCGACCACGACGTCGAGGTTGCCGCCGCCCTGTTTCCCGCCGCCGACCTTCAACTGGTAGTCGCCGCCGACGTGCTCGACCTGGTTGGCCTGCACGATCACGTGCTTCTCGTTCTCGACGAGCTCGCGGTGGTCGTTCTTGACGCGGGTGTCCATGTCCTTCTGGGCGTGGACGAAGATCTGCTCCTCGCCCGCCTTGTCCTCGAAGCGCACCTCGTTGAATCCGTCGCCGCCCTTCGACGAGTTCGTCTTCAGGTAGGTCTTTGTCTTCTCGTCGGGCAGCCCGTAGGCGGGCATCTGGTCGGCGTTGTACACCTGGCCGGTGATGACGGGCCGATCGGGATCGCCCTCGAGGTACGAGACGATGACCTCTTGCCCGACGCGGGGGATCGACATGAACCCCCAGTTGCGTCCCGCCGACGCCTGGACGCAGCGGATCCAGCAGGAGCTTTTGTCGTCTCTCTTCCCGTAGCGGTCCCAGAAGAACTGCACCTTGACCCGGCCGTACTTGTCGGGCCAGATCTCCTCGCCGGCCGGGCCCACGACCACGGCGGGCTGCGAGCCCTGGATGGTCGGCTTGGGCGTGATGCGGGCCGGGCGCAAGGCGATCGAGTCGGGAACGCAGCGGAACGTGTTGCGGTAGGTGACGCCGGTCGTCTCCGAGCCGGTGCTGTAATCGCCGATTTTCGCCGAATGGGTCACGCCGGTGATCACGTAGCCCTTGCCCGTCTCGGCGCCGCTGATGTGCGCGCCGATCGTGAATTTTCCGCCGGGGGTGAAGCTGCGGCAAACGCTCGAGCCGGCCACGACGTCGTAGGGGACCTCTTCCTCCTCCATGCGAAGCTGCACTTCGTCGTCGCCCTCGCTCTTTTGGGTGTATTCACCCGGATAGTCGAAGATCTCGTACCGGTCGATGCCTTCCAGATCGACGACGCTCTGGGTCTCGGCCTTGAGGTCGGTCTTGGGGGTCTCGAAGTTGTAGTCGGTGTGGCACCATTTGCCGGGGCGATACTCGAACTGGTGTTCCCACCCGGTGATCAGGTCGAAATGTCCGGCGACGTTGCGGCGGAAGGTGACTTCGCCGTCGGCACAGGTCTCGTAGGCGCTGGGGTCGTCGCCAAGCACCATCGTGTGGCTGCCGTCGCCGTGCTGGAAGAAGTAGAAGATGCCGTACTGCTCCATGAGCCGCGAGACGAAGTTGAAGGCCGTCTCGCGGTACTGCACGCAATATTCGCGCGTCGGATACGACTTGGTCAGGGCGAGGCGATAGTCGGAAAACCCGAGATCGCCGAAGACCTCTTCGAGGATGTCGGGGATGTTTTTGTCCTGGAAGATGCGGCAGTCGGCCGCGCGCGTGAGCAGCCAGAGGGCGGGGACCATCTCGGCGCGGTACGCGCTGAAGCGGTCGCCCGTGCCCGTGTACGAGAATCGCGAGACGATGCCGTGGAAGTACCGCTCCGACCCGTCGGGATGCTCAAGCGACACGGTGACGTTCTTGCCGACGATCGACTTGGGTTCGATCCAGTCGTCGTCGGACCAGAGTTCGAGGGTATAGCGGAACAGCCGGGAGAACTCCTCCTGGCCGTGCAAGGATCTCAAATAGAGCTTGTCTTTGCCGAGCGGCGTCTTGACCGAGATCCGGTGCTGTTCTTGGGTGTACTTGGCCATTTCCAGATCCCATCATGCGAGAGCGGCATCGACGCCGGACGCAGCACGATTGCCGCAAGGTGCCCGGGATCCCCCGGGCCGACGCAGGGAGACGACGTGGGCAAGTCCGCGTCGAGCGGGGGGCGGGCCGGGCCGCTCCGGTCGAGACGGCTTTCCGGGAGAAGACGGCGTGAACGAGTCGGGTGAGGCGGCGCGCGCCCTCACCCGACTCCGATTCACGCCGTGTGTCCGATCCATTGTGTCACCCGGTCCGGGCGAGCGCCCGTCGAGCCGACGGGGGCCGCCGACTACGCCGACTTCTGCGTCTGGTACTTGGCCGGGAAGTTGCCGTCCTCGTTGCCCATGTTGTTGAACTTCTTGTACGTCCACTCGATGTCGGTGTAGTTGAGGGTGATCTCCTCGGTGGGGACGGGGTCCTGGCTGCCCGACCCGTGGAAGCTGTAGCTCGAGATGATCACGTCCTTCAGCTTGATCTCGAGGTTCGTGACGTTCTTGTCGTTGATCGTGCTGCACAGGTGAATCAGCACTTCGTCCATGTACTTGCCGTTGGCGCAGGCGGCCGCCAGGCTGGGAGTCGAGCTGTCCCAGGTCTTGACGACAACGATGTCGCCCAGCGACGTTTCGCCGTTGCTGCGCTGGACGCCCGTGGCCGCTTCCTGGATGGAGCGGTGAATCGGCAGGCTGACCGACTCCACGTACACCCACTTGTCGTGGCCTTGCTCCTGGCTCTCGCCGTCGATGTCGGGCATCTTAATGTAGGCGGGCATGACAACCTCCAAAGCAAATCGGATGGGGAACTTGACACGGGCGATCAATGCCCCACGTGCACTCGATCGCCCAACCAATTCTGCGACGACCCAGAGCGTGCCGAGCGGCCCTGGGCGGGCCCTTCCGGCGCCCCTTTACCCGATATGATCGTGGCCCGGCCCGAAAAGTTGCGTGAATCTTTCTCGCATTTCGCCGCGGCCGGAAGCCGAGCCGTCAGAACCGTTGGTAGACGAGCCAGCCGACCAGGGCGGCCAGCCCCGCCGCCAGGAACAGGTCAACGGCCGCGAACCACTGGGCCAGGCGGCGGTATCGAGCGTCGCGCGCCAGGGCCGCCCGGCTCCATTGGATCTGGGCCTCGGCCTCCTTGGCCCTCTCGAAGACGCTCCGCACGAACGCCTGGCGCTCCTCCCTCTTGTCGCCCGCGGCCGCGAAATAGCACCCGACGACAAATAGCGGCTCCAGGCCGTTCTGGCCCTCCCAGTCGCCCAGGCCGTCGGCGACGACGGTCTTCAGCCGCGACAGGAACTCGCCGCGCGTCTTGCACAGCAAACAGTAGAGCATCTTGTTGCCCGTCGCCTTGCGGAGCGAGTCGATATTCTTGAAAAGGCTGTAGATCTTCGCCTCGAAGGCGCCGCAGGCGTGCGCGGCCAGGGCCTCGAGCCGCTCGGCCATCGGGGGGATCTTCACGTCGAAGCCCTTGCCGAACCGCCGGTTCTCGGCAGCCTCGGGCCCCACGCGGCGCGCAAGCTCCAGGAAACCCGGCTCCTGCTCCATCCCGCTGACGAGCACCGTCAACGGAAACCGCAACTCCAACGACTCGAACAGGGTTTCCGCGTCGCGGCGCACCCCCTCCTGCATCACGTCGCCCTTGACGTCGCGCTGGATCAACTGGAAAGGAAGCACGAGCAGCACGCCGTTGATCGGGCAAACCGGGGCCCGCTCGCGCCGAATCAGGTGGCAGAGAAACCGCAGACGCGATTGCTCCAGGGCCTTGGTGGTTCCGGGTATCTGCAAGGGCGCCGAAGGCTCGGCAGCCTGGGCGCCGGTCAGCGAGGCGGGGTCGTCGGGAATCGCCTCGCCCGAGATCGTGTCGGTCGACACGGGAGGCGACGCCGGCCTCGGCTCCGGGCGCTTCGCCTGTTGGCTGAAGAACGTCTCGCGATCCATGTCGAGGGTCCCACCTCCCGCGGAGGGAGCCGACGAGAACTCGTCGGGCCCGGCAAGGGCACGGGCTTCGGGGCTCTTCTCGGCGATCTTGCACAGGGCGCCGAGCACCCCGACGCTGGTGCAGGCCACGTAGATCGCCTCGCGGTTGGCGTACCAGTGGATCGGGTGGATTCCCTGAGGAAAGGCTTCGAAATCGAAGGCCTGCCCGCTCCCCTCGAACAAGGTCTTCTCGCGTGCCTCATCCTGCGAGCCGAGCACCAGAAAGAGGGGGATCTCGGAGAGATCCAGACCGTGCCGCGCGAGTTCCGCGACCCCTTGGCTCCACGCCCATTCGATGTCGCCATACGGTGAGGCTTCGCCCTCCAACCAGAGCTTCACCAGGTTGTAGACCACGATCGGAATGGCCACGAGCAGAACGGCGATGAGGACCCACCCCCGAGGCCCGCGAAACAGCTCGGGCACGGTCGCATACTCGTAAAAACGATAGGCCACGAAGACGACGGCCACGACGAGAACCAGGAAGATCGCCACGGCCAGGGCGATCCGAGCGGGCAGCGAAATCGACACGCCCGAGGGCTTCTTGGCGGCCCGGAAAAGTCGGCCCGGCGAATAGATCAGGCTCCGCAGCGGCGAAAGCAGCCGCGACAGGATTCGACGCAGATAGCTCCAGAACATGGGCCACTCCTTGCGGACTCACTGCCAGGGGCGAAACAGCAGAGCAACGATCAGGCCGGCCACCGAAAGCACGAACGCGCCGAGCAGGGCCCACAGAAGCCGGAACGCCCCGCGCAAGGGAACGGCCGTTTCGATCGACACGGCGCCGGTCGTGTCGATCGGAGGAAGCCCCCGCCCCAGTTGGATCGACACGGACGTGTTTCGCGCCCACGTCTCCAGGTCGGCGGGAAGGCCGTTCATGTCGGCCAGCACGGCGGCTTCCGCGGGCTCCAAAGCGTACAGCCCCCGAAAACCCAGCACGACGCACACGTAAAACACCTCGAGCGCATCGGGGCGCCGCCGATCGTGGGCGATGTTGCGAAGCCGCACCGGCAGCGCCTCGGTCTCCTGCGCCTTCAGCGAGTCGCCCCGGGCGAGCTTCGCCACCTTGAAAAACATCTCCGCTCGATCCATCGAGCTGAAATGCTCCCATTCGAGCGTGTTTCCCACCCACCAATCGCGGTGGGCCCAGGACGCGTTGATCAGCGACTCGTCGATCCAAGCCACCAGGGCGTACTTGGCCAACTGCCAAGCGTCGGTGTTGCCGAGCTCCGATTCGGCCGTCTCGAGCCAGCGGTTGATGTTCTCGCGCTCCTCCTCGGGCGAGAGGTCCTCGCCCAAGTCAATTCGCTCAAGTCGCTGCAGGACGTTGAGGAAGATGCGATCGACGGGTCGAGCGAATTCGGGGGTCATTTCTGCTGCACCGCGAATAGAGCGAATTGGAGCTCAAACTGCTTGGGGCCAATTCGCACCCGGAGCCTCTTTCCCCCCTGAAGGCTCTCGAGATCGGGGACCAGCCTCTCCTCGAAGCGCATGGCCAGCGTTTCGGTCTTCAGCACGTCGTCCCAGAAGGCGTTTCCGCGCGACACCTGGTAGTAGATCCAGTCGCCCGACGGAGGCAACGGCCGCGGGGGCCGGTCGACGGACTTCAAATCCAGTCCCACGAGGCCCCCGGTGAAGATCTCGTCGACCTTCAAGGCGCTGCCGAGCTTCCAGTTGAGGGCTCCCCGCGACAGGGCCGTCCGGCACTGCTGTTCGGTCAGTTCCCCGCGGAGCACGCCCACGTACCACTTCCACACCGGGCTGAGCCACTTGTGTTTGATGCTCACGACCATCCGCTGCCCCTCGACCTTGAAAAACTCCTGCTCGTAGGGCACCTCGCGACGGGTCTCGAGGCTGGCCCGAATCTCCTCGCGGAGGTATCGGAAGATGCGTGCCAGATCGTCGTGATCGTAGCGGGGAATCTCCGGCACGCGCCGGTTGCGATCGGCGCGGAACACGGCCAGTTGACCCACGAGCCGGGCCATTTCGAGATAGGCCGTCAACGGGTGAACCCCGGAGGCGAACGTCAGAATGCCCAACGTGGCATAGGCCTGGTTCAACTCGCTCAGCAGCACGAGGTCGTCGACGTCACCGGGCTCCTGGCTGGTGAACCCGACTTCGCGATTGGCGACGCGGGCGCTGAGGATATCGATGTTTTCGCCGACGAGGTCGTAGGTTGCGCGCACGATGTCCAGTGCCAGGGGATCCCAGGCCCCGATGGCCAGCAGGGGAGGAAAGTACTCGTCGTCGAGCAGTGGGGTGGCCTCGCCCTCGCCCGCCCGGCGAATCTGGGCGATCGGCAGCACTTCGTAGCCCTCGCGGTCGTCCGTTTCGAGCAGGAGCCGGACGTTCAGGTCGCGCAGCCTGACCTCTTGTTCGCCGCCGCCGGTGTTCTCGTCCTGGACGGGCCGGGCGACCTCGACGTAGCGGCGGCTCGCGTCGCCCGACGCAGCGCCCAGATTCGGCCGACCCAGGATGAGCTTCGGCACGGCCAGGTAGGCCCGAATCACCGCATGTTCGGCGAAAGCCGGTTTCAGATCCCGGCGTTCGAGGCGATCGGCAGGGTCCAACTCGATCAACGTGCCGTCGCGCAGCCGGGCCGAACAAGTGTTGACCTGGAGCTGGTGGTTTCCTAACGCGTCGCCGCTGATCTCGATCTTGCGCAACCCGTACGAGTAGGGATGGTCCCACTGCTCGGAAGTGGTTGCCAGTTCCGCCCAATAGCGGTCGGCGGCCTGAAAATGGTGGGGCTGCAAGAACATCCCCTCCGACCAGCAGACAGGCGGGTTACGCATCGGTGGCTTCCATGACGACAGGCAGGGAGAACTTGCCCAGGTCGAGAGGATGGCTCTCGTTACCTTGTTCGTGTGAGCCCACACATGCCGGGTCACGATCGACATGCCCCCGGCAATGGGGGGGGACAGCACTCGGCTCGCTGGTGATGTGCCACTTATGGTACTCCTCAACACGCGGCATTTCAAGCACGGCGACCCGAGTTGAGTTGACAGCCCCGGCGGGGGGAGAGGTGTGCATTGGACCGGGGGGGCGGCCCGGCGGGACCCCGTACTACCCTTGCGACGGTGCGCGCAATAGAATTCCGGTCGGGAACTGGAAAGCAGGAGCTCTTTCGGGGGCCTCACCATGACAGCAACGGCCGACGGTGTGCGTGCTTCCCCCGCGGACTGGCGCGACCGATCGGGGAGGAGGCGAAGCCGAGCGTCGCGCTGGGTCTCTCGGCTCGTGTTGACCCTGATCCTCCTCGGGTTGCTTGCCGTGTTCCTTCAAATCGTTCCCGGCTGCGATCGGCTCGACGCGCGGATCGTGGTCCTGCCGGTGCGATACTACGACGTCCCCTTGCCGCCGTACCCCGGCCCTCGCGACACGTCGGAGTGGTTTCCTCGTTTCGCCGAGGCCGACGGCGTCGAGGTCGAAGTTCGCGCCGATCTCGACCATCTCGAAAGCATCAAGGGCCTCGACGGGTACCTGGGCTCCACGGACCGGGGCACGAACCTCATTCTGTACGTTTCCCGCCTCGTCGCCTCGCCGAACGAGGGTGATCCGCGCCAGCGTCCCTCTTTGGTGTGCGGCGACCCGCTGGACCGCGAGGGGAATTATCGGCTCTACCCGGCCGCGCAATTGTTGGCCCAGGTGCGCAACTGTCCGGCGCAGTTCAAGCTGGTCGTTCTCGACGTGGCCCCCATCCAGAACGATCCCAGGTCGGGGGTCCTCGTCAGCGAGTTCCAGACGCTTCTCGAAGAGTTGGTGGAAGGTGCCGACCTGGCCGACTCGACACTTTGGGTGATGACTTCATGCGCGCCCGCCGAATCGGCCCATTTTCGTCGCGGGGGAACCGTGTTCGGCTGGGCGGTGCGCGAGGGGCTCGGCGGCAAGGCCGACGGCTGGCTCGAGGAGAACGAGCGCGACGGCGTGGTCGATCTCGCCGAGTTGTACGGCTACGTGCGCGATTCGGTCGACACGTGGGTCCGAAGGCACGGCGGTGGCGCGCGTCAGACGCCCCGGCTCCTCGGCGGGGGGCGATCAGGGGCCGCGGATCCTGCTTCAATCCCGAAGCTCAAGCTCTTGCGGCTCCCACCCGAACCGGAGCCGAACCCCGAGAACGGCAAGGCCGACGAGCCGGGGGAATCCGCCCGAGCGGCGCTAGGCGATTCCCAAGTCGCCAGCGACGCGAACTCCGAGGCAGAAGGAGGAAGTGCCGGATCGGCCCGGCCGGACGAAACCGTTCCCGGCCCTCCCGCCAAGTCGGCCGGTTCGGGGCCGCAGGCGGCCGACACGGAATCGGCCGCCGCGCCCGCAGCCGACGCTGCCGGCGACCCCCCCGACGCCGGCCCGCCGCCCGACGCGACGGCCGAGGCGCAGAAGCCGCCGGCAACGGCAACGGCGGTGGAGAACCCCCCCGTTGCGGCAGCCGGCGATGTGTCGGCGGGAGACGCAAGCGAGCTGGACCTGTTGGCCGCCGCCTGGAGACGCCGCGACGCGCTTCGAGCCGACTCCTCCCCGGGGCAATGGTCGCCGGTCGACTATGCGCCGCACCGGCTGCGCGCGATCAACGAGCGATTGCTGGCTTTCGAGCGGCGAATTCGATGGGGCGCACTCTCCGACGAGGATCGGTCGAAACTGAAGAGCCTGGCCGACGAGCTGAGCGGATTCGGGCCGCCGGACAAGCAGGTTTCCCAAGCGCACCACGAGTCGCTTCGCCGGCTCGAAGGCGTGTACGACGGCTCGATCGCTCGCGCGATCCGTTTGAAGAACGAACTGATCTTCCTCGCCCCGTACTACGTGCGCTGGCACGGCCATGCGTGTTTCCGATCGTCGAGCAAACTTCCCCAGTTCGACGACACGAGGGAGCTGCTCAAGCACCTCGCCGCGCTAGTCGCCCAGATTGCGGAATTCCAAGACCTCAACGAGTCGTCGACGTCGACCCGAGAGGAGATCGACGCCTGCGAGAGGCGGATTTCGCAGGCGCGGCGCGACGTGCTCAGGCACCGCGACAACCTCGACCGCGAGTTGGGGCGCGAGGTCAAGGCCTCGCTGAGCGACGGGCCGCTTGCCCGCCTCGAAACCCTGCTCCACACGCCGCTGCTGGCGGCCGATCTGCGCTTGCCGCTGGTGAAGGCGTGCGCCGAAATGGAGTCGAGCCCATCGGAGCCTCGCCGCCCGGCCGTCGATCCGCATGAAGTGTGGGCCCGCCTCGGCGAGCAGGCCTACCTCGAAGTGCTGCTCGTGCGACTGTGGAAACCGGACTTTCTTCCCAAGGTGAACGACCCATCGGCGTTCCCCGGGCTCGAGAACGGCAAGGCGCCTTGGGACGCGTTCCGCGACTTGGGCGACCGGCTGTACCGGCTTCACGGAGGGCTTCCCGACGAAGTGCGCGAAGGGGTGCAAACGCCGTCGTCTCGGGACCCTGCTCCGGGCATCATGCTGCGCCTGGTCGACGCACGCGACGAGGGGCGGTTGGATGCCAGCCGGGTCGATCCCGCGCGCCTGGTCGACCTGGCGCTGCCCGCCATGTCCCTTCGCCAGTTCCGTGAGCCTCGGCTGGCGATCGAAGCGAATCCCCGCGAGGTCGAGCTGCTGCGCGATCCCCGGTCGTGGGTCCCCTTCGAGCTGACGCTGACCGGCTCGGAGTTGTCGGACGGCAAGGGACGGCTCCGCCTCGAGTACGACCGCGACCGGCTCCAAGTCCGACGCGCCGACGCGCCGCAGGGCGACGAACCGGGATGGGCCGTCGAGATCGAGAACGACCGGCCGCTCCAAGTGGCCTTCGAGGCACGCCCCGTCGATGTGGCAGGTTGGCGGGCTCCGGCCGAGCTGCGCATCCACCTCGAAGCCGACGGCCGCAACGCCGTGCAACGCATCGTCGTTCGCATGCCTGCCGACGACCGCATCGAGCTTCTGGTCGACCGCATTCTCGACCGGACGACGGGAGCGACCGAGCCGCAGGAGTTCCGGCAGACCGGCAACACGCACTACTGCCTGGCGTTTCCGGCGCGAAAGACCGAGTACCTGTTTCGCCTGAAAAACCACTCGAGGCGAGCGCGCGAGGTCGCCGTGCAGCTCTGGGCCGCGCCGGCCGCGGCGTTCGAGCGCGACGATCGGGCCGGTCCTCTCGACGCGTTCGGCGCGCCGATCGAGGGGTTCTACGAGCTTACCGATCCGATCCCCCTGGCGCTGTCCGAAGGAGACGCACCGCAACGGATCGTTCTTCCCGAACCGGCCCCCTCCGAAGAGAAGGAGAAGCCGTCGCCCGCGGGTCCCGAGGCCGAGGCGAAACCGGCCGCGGAGCCTGCCCCGCGCGACGTGGCCGGCGGCATGGTCTGCGTCATCAGGGACTCCGAGTCGGCGAAGTCGTGGAAACACTGGATCGAGCTGATCCCCGTCGCGCCGCGCAAGTATGTGGCGCCCGAGGTGCATTACGACCACGGCCGCGGCGAAATCGCCATCGTCGTGGGAATTGCCGAATCGGGGATCGTTCCTCCCATCTCCAAGGACGCCCCGGTCCGCGTCGTCTGGGAGTCGATCGAGGGGCAGCATCTCAACAAGGAGCGCGACCGCGGTGAGGTCGTGGGCCGCGCGCAGACCGACCGGCTGGAACTCAGGGCCCGCGTCGATCCCGAGGCGACTCCCCGGGTCACGATCCACCTGACCGTCGACGATTACCCCCGTGCGTTCGTCTATCAGGTCGAATGCAACCGCGATCGCAGCAGTCTCGACTACCTGCGGAGCCTCGAGGCGGTGCGCATTCAGAAGCCCGAGGCCCGGGCGGCCTTCCAAGTGCCCCTCGAGGGCCCGTTGGCGATCGAGTTTCAGGTCGACGCGCCGATCCACCGTTTCGACCGGGCCGCCGGAAGCCGCGATCGGGTCGAGGTCGGCATCGACGGCGATCGCGACGGCACCCTGGACGACCGCGAGCGACAGCATTCCTTTCGAACCGACCGGCAGTACTCGGTGTGGTTCGAGGAGTTCAGCCCGCAAGGGGTGCTCGCCGTCCGGACCGAGGTCTCCGATTTTCGCGTTCCCCTCGATCGGGTCGGGCTGCTGGGCGAGAAAGATCTGGTCGCGCAGATCCGCCTCGACGAGCGCGTGGCCGCTTCGCAGTCCGTTCCCGTGGTCTTCGACGATCGGCCGCCGCGCGTCGAGCGGTTCAACGTCGAGCCTCGCAGCGTTCCCGCCAAGGGCAAGATCCAGGTCGCGCTGGCCGTCGACGACCAGAGCGGGGTCGAGCGGATCGAGTTCGGCTTCGACTCGAAGCCGCGAAACGGCCGGTTCGACGACGAGGAGCTGATCGCCGCCGAAACGCTTCGTGCGGCGCCGTGGGAAGCGACCCTGACGCTCGACGAATCGCTCGAGCCCGGCAAGACCTATGACGTGATGGCCCGCGTCTTCGACCGCGCCGGTCACGAACCCACGATCGCCGCGCAGCCGATCAACGTGCTCAGCGAAGCGGCGGCGCCCGCCCCGGCGAAGAAGACGGGCACGATCAAGGGACGGATCTTCGTCCCCGGCGCGAGCGGCCCCGCGAACCGAGAGGTCTGGTGGCGGCACGAGGTGCACGTGCAGGGCGAAGGGATCGACGAAACGCTCAAGCCCGACCGCGTGACCGGGGAATTCGTCCTGAAAGACGTCCCCTACGGCAGTTACTCGTTCACGGCGATGGGCACGTTCTCGGGCGGCTTTCAGACGCGAAAGTACGCGGGAAAGGCCCAGGTCTCGCTCGAGTCGAGCGAGGTGACCGTAAACATCCCCATGACGGAATAGCGCGAAAAGGTGTCAGGAACCATTTCGCTCTTGTTTCGGCCTGCCGCGCGGACGAAACAGCGACTGCAAACCAAACCGCCCTGTCATTCGTTCCACCCAATGCTGGCTGCCAAAGGGCTGGCCGCGATTGGCGCACCGCCGAAGTGATTCCAGCTCCTTCTCCGTGTCGGCGCGATTCACCCACGCCAGCCAGTCCCCGGGACGAGGGACGGGCCACTCCGAAAGCAGCTTCCGCGCCGCTTCGTCGCCGCAAACGAAACGCCACAAGCTCGACCACCGCCACTGCTCGGCGCGTTGGCACAGGCCCGCACGCAGAGCGTTTCGTTCGACGTAGCGGCAGACCGTCCAAAGATGCTCGTCCGACTCGACGAGAAACGACTTGAAACGGCCCTGATACAGATGGCCGGTCCCCTCGCTCCGCCGGTGCGCATGCCACCGCCGCGTATGCGTCAGGCTCGCCCAGCCGACGAATCGCGACAAGTCGCCGTCCTCGCGCGGCCACAGCACCAGGTGCCAATGGTTCGGCATGAGGCAATAGGCCAATACCCGCATGGCGACGCGCTCGGCGGCCTCCTCCACGATCCGCTCGAAGGCGTCGTAGTCCTCGGGCTTGTGGAAGATCCGCATGCGCCCGTTGGCGCGGTTGAGCACGTGGTACACCAGCCCGCCGGTCGCGGTTCTCAATGGCCGTCCCATTCCGCGAGCTTACTGAGGCCTTCTCCCGCCGTCAATAATGGTTCCTGACACCTTTTCCTCCTCGGCTGACCTTGACCGTGTGGGAAGATGGCTTTAGACTCGCCGGTGCGGTTTGCGGGTCGAATCGGGCCGGTAAGGAGGCTGGCCGGGCCCGATCGCTCCCAGGGACAACAGGCACGGAGGCTGGGTTCCCGCAAATGAACGCGATGCGACAACTCGACCATCGGCTGGCCGTCGACGGCGGCAGACCCGTTCGGCAGAACGGGTTCCCGCCTTGGCCGCGATTCGACCTCGAGGAGATCGAGGCGGCGGCCGAGGTGCTGCGTTCGGGAAGGGTGAACTACTGGAGCGGCGGCGAAGGCCGGCTCTTTGAAGAGGAATTCGCCGAATTCGCGGGCTGCCGCCATGGGGTCGCGGTGGCGAACGGCACCCTCGCCCTCGAACTGGCGCTGCGCGCGCTGGAGATCGGTCCGGGCGACGACGTGGTGGTCACCTGCCGCAGCTTCATGGCTTCGGCAAGCTGCTGCGTCGCTTGCGGGGCCCGGCCCGTGTTCGCCGACGTCGACGCCGACAGCCAGAACGTGACCGCCGAAACGATTCGCGAGGCCCTCACGCCGCAGACCAGGGCGATCGTGGCCGTGCATCTGGCGGGCTGGCCGTGCGACATGGACCCGATCATGGAGTTGGCCGCACGGCGAGGCCTGGTCGTGATCGAGGATTGCGCCCAGGCCCACGGGGCGAGCTATCGGGGCCGGCCCGTGGGATCGCTGGGGCACGCCGCGGCGTTCTCCTTCTGCCAAGACAAGATCCTCACCACGGGCGGCGAAGGGGGCATGCTCACGACGAACGACGAGGCCGTCTGGGAGCGGGCGTGGAGTTTCAAAGACCACGGCAAGAGCTGGCACGCCGTGCATCGCCCCGACCCGAACGCCGTCTTTCGCTGGTTGCACGAGTCGTTCGGGAGCAACGGGAGGATGACGGAGATGCAGGCGGCCATCGGCCGCGTGCTGCTGGCCAAGCTGCCCGGGTGGATCGACGCCCGGCGGCGGCGCGCCGCCTTGCTCCATCAGCACCTGGCCGAGTTGCCGGCGATTCGGCTGGCGATTCCTCCCGTCTACGTCAAGCACAGTTACTACAAGTACTACGCCTTTTTGCGTCCCGAGCGACTGCGCCCCGGGTGGAACCGCGACCGGGTCGTTCGGGCCCTCCAGGCCGAGGGCATTCCCTGCGGCAGCGGCAGTTGTCCGGAACTCTACCGCGAAAGGGCGTTTCGGGGCCACCCCTCCCACCCCGGCCGGCGGCTCCCGGTCGCCAAGCTCCTGGGCGAGACGAGCCTGATGTTCCTGGTTCATCCGACGCTTGCCGAGGATGACATTCTCGACACCGCCCGGGCCGTGGCCAAGGTCCTCGACGCCGCGACCGTCCGCGACATGGGCTGGGAAAGACGGGTTGCCTGAGGCCGGGCGTTGCGTGGACCGACGTCGCGAGGCATGATGGTCGAAGGCAGCCATCCGTCAACTCGGGAGATCGCGGTCATGCGACGTGCCGTCACCTGTCTGTTCGCGTTGTGGCTCGGGTCGCCGGCGGCGGCCAATCTCGTTCGCAACGGCAGCTTTGAGGCCGCCTCGAACGGCACGCTCGAGGCGTGGCGGGCCTCGGGCGATCGCCACGTGAAACAGACGCTCACGGTCGACCGCGGGCGCGACGGCAAGCAGTGCGCGCGCCTGGCGTGCACCGAATTCACGGCGGTCACGCCCGCCTCGCACGCGATGATCTGCCAGATGGGCGTGCCCGTCCGGCGGGGCACGACCTATCGGGTGGCCTTCTGGGCCCGGGCCGAAGCGATCGCCGGCGAGGTGGTGTCGATCGCCCTTTCCGATACGGCGGCGTGGGCCAATTGCGGGCTGGAGGGAGGTTTCGTGCCCGGGAGCGAGTGGCGTCAATACGAGTTCCTCTTCCGCGCCACGCGCGACTGCGGCGAAAAGAGCCGGCTTCAGATCTGGTTCGGCTCGACCGGCACGCTCTGGCTCGACGACGTCACCTTCGAAGAGGCCGAGGGCGACCTCTACCGGCCGGGCCAGATCATCCCCTCGGCCGGAAGGGAGAACCTGGTTCCCAACGCGAGCTTCGAGTGCGGCGACGACGGATGGGGCTCGGCCGAAGCGGACCGGACGGCCCACTGGGGCGGAAGCATGAATCGCCTGTTCGGCGAGATCGACCCGAGCCAGGCGGCGCACGGAGCCGCCAGCCTCAAGATCGACCTGTCGCCCGAGAACCGGCCCGTCTCGTTTTTCGACTACTACGATCTGCACCGCGTGCCGATCCAGGCTCCGTTGGCGGCCAACATGGGCTTCATCGCGATTGAGCCGGGCAAGCCGTACGTCTTGTCGGTTGCCATGAAGGCGGCCGCCCCGGGCACGCCGGCCCTGCTGGCGGTTCGCCAGTTCGACGGCCGACGATTCGAAAAGGAAGTCGAGGTGTCCACGGAGTGGCGGCGTCATGCGTTGGCGCTGAAGCCGACGTCGCGGTGGTGCTACGTGCTCGCCGGGCCCGATCTGCGCGCGAAGCCGGGCACCGCCGCTGGTCCCGAGCGGGCCACGCTGTGGCTCGACGCCGTGCAACTCGAGCAGTCGCCCGAGCCGACCCCGTTCCGCCCGCGCGAGGTCGTCGAGTTGGGCATCGCGACCGACAAGGTGGGCAACGTGTTCGGCTGGGACGAGCCGCTGCGATTTCGCCTCACGCTGGCAGGCGGTGCGGATGGCCCGCGCCAGGCCACCCTCGAGTTGAGCCTCGTCGACTTCTTCGACGAGGAGGTGTGGACCGATCGGCGCGAGGTGAGCGTGCCTCGCGCGGGCCGTCTCGAGCGCGACGTCACGATCGCCGCCGGTCCGCGTTACCGGGGCTTCATGCGGTTTCGCGCGAAGATGGCCGCGGGCGACGTCGCCGCCGAACGAGCGATGCGCCTGGCGACCATCCCCGTTTTGCCGGGCGACGACTCGAGGTTTGGGGTGAACCACGCTTATCCCTGGCCCCACCTGCTCGACCTCTGTCGCAAGGCGGGGCTCGTCTGGATGCGCGACTG
>Ga0334900_1000921_pt1 | contig 36891 bp, 27 predicted proteins | sample GraSluR3_MG_2_FD_207231 | JGI IMG/M metagenome (GOLD analysis project Ga0334900, IMG submission 207231) | Sludge microbial communities from methane-producing bioreactor in Wageningen University, Netherlands - Granular Sludge_31_08-R3 | ecosystem: Engineered > Bioreactor > Anaerobic >... | reverse complement strand
ATTCCATTTACATCACGAGGCAAAAGTCCGTCCTCTGGAGTAATTGTGTTAGGCAATCCTAATAACTCGATCATTTCGCTAACGTTTGTAATCATTGGCCCCGCCAGCAATGCCAGATTGGGGTCAGCGCTTGTAACGTTTCCATCAGCGTCATACCTTGTTACTGCAGCATAGCTACCCTGAACCATTCCGGAGTTGGTGGGCATGTTGGTAAAGAACACCAAGGGCAATCTGCCTGCAAACAAACCTGTTCCACCCCGTAGCTTCATGGCTTGATTACCCATTACATCCCAAGTAAAGCCAACCCGGGGAGAAACCTGAATTTTGGCTGTAGGCCACTCCCCAGTATCAATCTTCTTTCCTCCATAATCTAGCTCATAAATGGCGTTATTGCGGATGATGTTATCTACATACCTTAGATAATCGGCACGTATCCCCGCAGTAAGTTTAAAGTTAGCGTTTATAGTCCACTCATCCTGAGCATAAATACCCACCTGATTAAAGGCAACCTCGGCCGAAGGGTTCTCCTCACCATCATAACCATACGTAAGGGCAAAGTCTCTTGGAGCGGCCTGATTCAAGAAGTCATCGATACTAGCATAGCGGTAGTAGCCTGTTCCGTTACGCATGTATGAGTTGTTTGCCATTTGGTACTCGAAGCTGGCACCTAAAGTAATTTTATGATTATTCAGAAAGATGTTTACATTATCAACAACGTTGAAGATGTTGTTGTTAACCCCATTATTCCATGTGAAAAGTTCGTATCCAGCCGAGATGTATGGTTCAAGTATCTGAGAATCATCTCCTCTAACACCGTACATAATGTCGATAAATGGGAATGGATCGGAGTTAGACCCACGCACATCATTAATCTTGGTGTAGGTTACCAAAAACTGGTTAGATATATTATTAGAGAAACGGCTATTAAGATCGAGCGAGAAGGAGTTCACAATATTATCCATGGAGTAAATGGAATTTGAGAAAGCCATGGAGTACTGAGAAATACGATCCATGGCCCTATTACGGAAGCCAGCATCGGTTGAATTGCCATTGGTTGGGTTCCATGACTGGTTCTTGGTGTAGTTATACCTTAAGCTCAACTTGTTTGCCGTGTTAATGTTCCAGTCGATACGAGCCAAAAGTTTTCTGTTGCTTATATCAGCAGGGTAATCTCTGTATGAGCCAGGATCGTAGCCATAATTATCTATCAGATGTTGCCTTACCCTTTGCATATCAGCAACACTTGCACGAGATAGCATGAGGTCAGTGTTGGCAACACCATCCTCAGATGGTCTCCAGGTTACAACCTGCTCTGGTTGCAACTCGTATTCACCATTCACAAAAAAGAATAATTTGTTTTCAATAATTGGCCCGCCTAAGGTTACACCGTATATTTTTTTCGATTCTTCATCGCGATCGCCAAAATCTACATCACCAATATTGTTGCCCCTCATATTCTGATTGGTAAAGTAGTTGTATACCGAACCGGTGAACCGGTTGGTACCCGATTTAGTAATGGCGTTGATTCCTCCGCCAATAAAGTTGGTCTGACGAACATCGAATGGTGATACAACAACCTGAATCTCCTCGATGGCATCCAGTGAAATGGGGTTACCACCACCAGGCAGGTTTGAGCTCAAGCCGAAGTTATTATTGAAGTTGGCTCCATCGATAGTAAAGTTGGTCGATCGACCATCGCCACCAGCAAAGCCCATCCCGTTAGCATATGGTGAGAGCCGGGCAATATCCTGAACGCTCCTGCTTATGGTTGGCATCTCCTTTAGCTGCTGATTAGAGATGTTGGTGCTTGCACCTGTTTGGTCTGTCTGGAAAGCAGATGATTTTCGGCCAATTACTAATATCTCACCAAGCTCCAGCACCCCCTCGGAAAGGACCACATCCAAAGTGAACGTTTGCCCCAGAAACAGGCTAATCTCCGAAAAAACTTCCTTTGAGTACCCAATAAATGAAACTTCCACTGTGTAAGGGCCGCCCGGGCGCATACCCTGCAGGTTAAAACGCCCCTCGGGGTTGGTGGTAGCGCCATACTGTGTGCCAGATGGTTCGTGCACCGCAACAATGGTTGCACCAGGAAGGGGGTCGTTGTTGATATCAAGCACACGACCATTCATGCCTGAGGTGGTAACCTGCGCAAAACCCAGCAGGCTCACCGCTGAAAACAGCATCGATAAAATTAATCTCCTCATTTTCATAGATTTTATGGTTAGTTTAAAGTTTAATCTTTGCCTGTAAATATACGGCAACTTACCATTGCCACCATTTACAAAAGATTAACAAATTGTTAACAACTAAGCAAGCACGCGCTGTGTGATTACGCATAAGACAAAAAAACCTGCGTGGCCAAGGCCATGCAGGTTTTTTTATGAGGTCGAAATAAGCTATTCTACCACCTCATCCGAGATGTATTCGAATTGCGGGGGGGTATCGCCCGAAGCAGCAGCAATACATTTAAATGTGTACATGCGCAAACCATCATCCGCTGAACTAGTACCATTTGCATAGTAAATATTTGTGGTGATATTGTAGAAAACCTCAACACCACTTACAGTTGGCACCGCATCGGGGAAACGTAGCTGGGTAAATATCTCCATACCCTCCTTCAAGCGCTCGTACAGAAGTTCTACCTTCTCTTCTGGAGTTTCCAGTGCGCTTAGCTCAGTATCTATTTCAGCATAGTCGTCCCTATAGCTAAGCCTAAAGCTCACATTACCATAGTAGCTTGCAAAACCATAGTAGAACTCGGCCGTTTTGTAGCTATCCAAATACCCTGGGTTGATGTTATCCCTCACGTAATCAACCACAAGCTGATAGTCGGGTTTTTCCATCACATAATCTACCGTAGGATCGAACAACCAACCTGCTTCATAAACCTTGAACTGTGCGGTAACATCCTCAATGAAATCTTCAGCTACCCATTGCCCCCCAACAAATGTGTACTCAGTGGCCCCAGAGTAGGTAACGGTACTACTGGTTCTGTATACCACAGTTTTAACATCTCCGGCTTGAGCGTAAGGAAACTTGTTAAGCAAGAAGGTTGGGATATACTTAGGTGCATCTGACGAGGAGAAATATTCCTTGCCCATGGCTGCGTAGTCGGCCAGCTGAAGCGCAACAAACTTTTTGCTATCGGCTGGTCTCCAAGTAGTGCCGTCGTAATTATAAACTACATATTGTTTTTCACCTGTTGGCAACGAAGATATAATTATGTTGTCAATCTGATAGGTTGTGGTTTTCAAAGGGTCTTCTCCTCTGTCGTCTGCCGAGCGACCATCACCGTCGTACTTAAAGGCTATGTGAACTTTTTTACCCTCGTAGTTGCTCATATCTGCAACCCCAGCATTTCCCCAGGGAGAATAGCCTCCAGCAAACTCGGGCAGGGTAAAGTTAGAAGTAAGATTTGTCCATGTAGCTTCCTCAATACCACTCTCTGTACCATCAAAATCATCCGAGATTAATACGGATAGGCAATTCGCATTCCAATAGCCAACAACAACATCAAATGTAAACTTTGCACCAGAGGCATCTGTCAAATCAATCTCTGGAGAGATGAGGTATGCTTCATTAATTGCTCCTGAGTTATGTGACGATGCTTGTGCATAATTATTGCCGCTAAAAACTCTACATTGCCAATCGAGCGCCCCTTTAAGGTCTACAGTCATCCAACCCTCCTCGCTAATGGGCACGTGGGGCGGTGATGTTGATACTGAGTGATCTGTCCAGTCTTGCTTGTAAAACTCCTGTCCCACAGGATCCTCTTCGTCAATGTAGTCATACTGAACGAACTTATACTCACCATCAGCTGCATTGGGGAATTTTGATTTAAGAACTAGGGGAAGCTTCTCGGCAGGAGTATGCTTGCGAGTAAGCGCCTCTAGGTATTCTGTTTGGCTACCCCAAGCCACCATGTAGTCTTCGGCATTAAGAATGTTGATTGTTCTTAGCTGACTAAAATAATCGGGTTTGTCGTTGCCAAAGGCGTAGGTTACCATTGCTGCTGTTCCCACATCGCCATAAGGAAAAAGGGACTTGAGCAAATATGGAACGTAGTTCCCAGCGGGAACGTTCTCGGTAAAATACATGTTATCGGCTATCGACTTGGCCTTGGCGCTATCCTCCTTGGTTTCGGCTTTAGCAAGAGCCAACTTGCTAATATCTGAGTAGTTTGCCTCGGTTAGCGTGTAATAATAGGTAACCAGATTCTTAGGCTTGATCATATCCTCGAGCCCCTCAAACTGGTCGTTAAAGTCGGTACAGCTAAACTGCAAAAGGGCTAAAGCTAAACCAGCTAGTAATATATTTCGTTTTTTCATAATCAGTCTGGTGTTTAGAATTTGATTTTAAGTGAGGTGGATAATGTTCTTCCAAATCCATAGAACACAGTTGAGGTTAACCAGTCGTGGTTAGCTCCATCCGTTGCGTCGGTGATGTACTCAGCATCAAAAAGGTTATTGATGTTTCCAACTATTGTTGCATCAAAATCGCCAATTTTGAAGCGGTAGCTAGCATGAAAATCGAAGGTGAAGGCATCGGGAATCCTCCATGGTTGAGCAAAGTTCAATGGGTTTAGGTTTGAGCCAACCGATGAGATGTTGTAGTAAGCGTAGTTGCGTCCAAAGTAGTTGCCATCGATTCCCATCCTAAAGCCCCTAATAAGCTCGTACTTGGCGCCAATGGCAGCGGTGGTTTGTGCCGAGTTACCAACACGAATTCCGCCAATGTTTACCTCAATCTTAGCATGCTCTTCGCTTTGGATTTCAACCACATTACCGCGCGAATCGGTAGGCTCACCCTGACGGTTGTAAAGGTAACCAGCAGCATCCTGCTTCCATTTCCAATCGCCAAGCGATACCATACCAGTAATTTCCAACTTCTTGATAGGTCTGGCCACAAAGTCAAGTTCCACTCCTTGGTGAAGAGCATTAACGCCCTCCATGTTGGCAACCAAACTCTCGGGGCTATTGGCATTGATGGCGCGTACCAACGTTTTGTCTCTCCACTCTGTTCTGTAAACGTTAAGGTTAGCCGAGATGATAGACGAAACAAAACCATAGCCCAGCTCAACAGAAAGGGCTTTCTCGTTTACAGCGTTGGGGTTGGTAACATTACTAGTGGTAGACTGCAAGAAAGCTCCACCAGAGAAGAAAGGAGCACGTGATATCATCCCAATGTTGGTGAAAACGTTATGCTGATCATCGATATTATAGTTGGCACCCCCCTTTGCGCTAAAGCCAAAGAAGTTGATCCTTTCCGACTCAGCATCTGCCTCGTCGTAGTAGAAACGATCGTACCTCCAGTAGGTTGTATTCGATCCAGAGAACGAAAGGAATGCGCTTAGGTCGTACTTGTTGTACTCGGCCTGCATAAACACACCCTCGCTACGAACAAAGCCATCGTAATCGCGGTAAACCACATCGCCCACGGTAAGCTTCTGGGTTTGCCAGTCGGTGCTGCTTAGCGCCGATCGAGAGGTTTGGTCGATAAAGTAAGACGCTCCGTAAAGGTCAACCAGCTCGTTGGTGTGAATTCCTTTGTAGTAACGGAAATCAACCCCGCCGTAAAAATCAATATCATCGGTTAACCTTGTGGTGTATGTTGATAGCAAGCCGTACCAGCGATGCTGGTTTACACTCTTCGACATGGCCATCATGGCACCATTAACATCATTTGTCGATTGATTCAGCTCATAAATAGTCCCGTAGTCGAATGTACCATCAACCGAGCGGAAGTTGTACTCGGTATCATTAAATATGTAGGTTGAGTTAGGAATACCGCTGCTGGCGCCGTACCAAGCACTTCTGTAAGCTGAGGTGAAACCTTGACCACTATATCCAAATCCGTTACCAATGGAAACATAGGCGGAAGTTGAAAGGTTAGACTTGTCATCGATTTTCCAAAAGTGGTTAAGCGAAATTTGTGGCTTGTGGTAAACGTTGTAGGCCGATGCGTGCTGCTGGCCATTCATGTCGAAACCATAGGTGGGATTGTACTTGTACTTACCGGGGACCATTTGCCACTGGGCGATTGTTAACCTATCATTCCTATTCCGCTGGTTGTGCTTTTGTGGAGCACCAAATGCGGTGAACGACAGGTGATGGTCATCATTCAATCTCTTTGAGATGTTTACAAAGTATGAGTACGACTCAAATTCGGTTCCCTGGATATAACCATCGCCTGTTGTTTTGGCGCCAAGTAGTGAAATAGCCCAGTTGTTCTCTGTTAAACCTGTGGAAACAGAAAAGCTAACCTTATTGTAGTTGTCGTTACCTATACCATACGATACCGAACCCCCTTTTTTGGCGTCGGTTGAATTGGTTACAATATTAATTGAACCTCCAAGCGATGGAGCCGCTACCTTTGAAGCACCCAAGCCACGCTGAACCTGCATTAAACGGGTAACATCTCCCAAACCAGCCCAGTTGGACCAGTAAACACCACCCCATTCCATATCGTTCATGGGTACACCGTTAATCATAACGGCGATGTTGGCCGACTCGAAGCCACGTAGGTTAATACGCGAGTCACCAAATCCACCTCCCTCCTTGGTGGCGTAAACACCAGGGGTCGATTTAAGAATCTCGGGGAATTCCTGCGTTCCAAGTTTCTCCTCGAGTTCAATAGGCTCAATCCTCGATTGTGCAACGGGAGTTCTTCTCGACACAGCAACCGAAGCAAAAACTTTTACCTCGGCTATACCAATTTGATCGGGCACAATGGCTATTGTACCTAAATCAATGGTCTCACCATTTTTAATAGCAAAGTCAATGTCTAGATTGATGTAACCAACAAACTGAACCAAGATTGTTTGTTCACCTGCTGGTACTGTCATCTCAAATGCACCAAAAGCATTACTTGTAACGCCCTTGGACGAGCCTTTTAGAATAACTGAGGCTCCAACTAGCTGCTCGTTGTTGCTAGCATCAACTACAACCCCCTTTACTGTACCTTGCGAAAAGGTAAAGCTGGTTACTCCAGCTAACGTAAGGGTTAATAGGATCTTCTTAATTGTTCTGATCATAATTAACATTTAGATTTAATAAAACGGGTAGAGATTTCTCGAAGTTTATTAATACAATCACTCTTAGTGAAAAAATGGACGGTAAATTTAATTTTAATACTCATTAATAGTATTAAACATAGTTTAACAATGACGCATTTGCCCTCAAACGTTTGCAATAAGGGGTTTTAGGTTGTGTGCTCATAATATATTTCATCACAAGGGCAAAAAGCCGAACACAGATAGCAGGATTTTAACAAGCTTAAGGTAAATTACGATATAAATTAAACTCCTGTTTAAATTTTACTTGCGAATAGGACTACTGCAGCTGGCACGAGCCTATGAAATGCTTGCGGGCTTAAGCCTTTGCATATAGGCAATTACTGGTGACCGCCATGAAACTTTAATTTGCAATTAGTTTGCTCTAAACAAGTTACAGATTAGACGGTCAGTTGTGATAGGCAGTAAAATTGCTAATTTAACAGTAAAGCCTCAAGCGAATCAGAAACGAATTTGCTTAAACTGATTCTAGAGAATCGAATAGGGAATTACCCTTACATACTTTTGTATAGAAATAGCTGTAGAAAAGCGTGAAGAACATGAACATGCACTGGCCAACTTGCCCCTCAAGCGGATCGTTCACCAGTCCGTTTATTGCAAAAACTACAACAAACACATTGAATATATATAGCTTATATACTTTTGTTTTTATAATGATGTATACCAAAAGCGAGATAAAAGCAACAAAACCAACAACTCCCCAAAGCAACAATAGGGATATGTACTGATTGTGGGAACGAAGGTTGCTATTAGCTAGAACCGAGCTGTTCCTTTGCAAACCATACTCAACGGCCCGTTCAATATGGCCCGTTCCCCAGCCTAACAGGGGGTACTCTTTAAAGGCTACCCATGATGCTTTCCAAAGTTCAAGCCTTTCGGTAAAAGTACTCCAGGTTGGGTTTGCTCCATGGCTTGCCGAATACATATAAAAGCCCATCATTAAAATATGTACACGGCTGTAAAATCCAGGCCACTCAATGTAATGAAAGTTGGTGTAACCGTCCTCCACTGCCTTAATGTCCCTGTTGGTAAGTGCGGCAAGCCCTGCGCTGTCTTTGGTTAACCCCTTTGAGGCCATATACCTATATAGGGTGTGTTTTAAGGGCTCACTATTTCTATCCAGGCTGTCGAATGCTAGCTTACTACGGTTATTCCAAGCGACGCGCAGCTCATCTTCGGCTATAAACAGGTACACCAAGTGTCCGTTCTCGCGAAGGATATTCGCTGTATCATGCTTGTAATTAGTTCCGTTCTGTGTTGATTTTGGCAGGGCACTAAAATCGGGCGTAATCTCGGTATGGGTTATGCTATACATATAGCTAAACAGCCAAACACCAAACGCAAGCACACCAATGCTTAGCAAAGCAAATCCCACCTTTAGCGCTTTGCTTTGATGATAGAATAGGATAATAATGAGCAAATACGCCAAAGCCCCACCCAGCGAAGCCAATCCGGTAAACGACCTGAGGTAAAAAATAAAATACACCAACCACCCCGACACAGCTAGCGAGAGCATTAGGTGTAGCCTTTTTTCGCTAATCTGCCTAACCAATATTGGGAGCTGGAAAGCCGCCAGCACCAGCAGCATGCTATAGTTTGTGGCAGGCACAAAAGGCGAGGCCTCCCTGAAATTTATGGGGTTTTGAATTACTCGTATGGCTAACCCAATAAACGAAACCACTACAACCGATGAGATGAAAAGAAACAGTATCGTCCTAATCTGTTTAGAGGTTAAGGCTGGCGAAGTAACCATAACTATCGGGAGCAGAAGGGTGGGCAGCTTGTGCTGTAAAGCATGCAGCGCAAAAATTCGGTCGTGCGCCCAAAGCACACCCAGTACGCTTAATGCAAAAATAAGCAGGAAGGCTACGACCCCATCTTGGCGCCTAAATTGTATAAATTTTTGCCTGAAGTTTCCCTCGGCCAGCCAGTTAAGGCTCATCAACACGATGCTAAGCGTGAGCACAAAACGCGATGTAGATAGCGACACCACAAATAAACACAGGCTGAAGTAATAAATCCAAGAGTGAAATGTTTCTCTCGACATCGATTTGGGATGAGCCATACGCCTTATTACTTAGTATATGATAGGAGGAGGGCTAAGGTAAGCAATTTGGAGCTACACCACCCCCCTAAAGCGTTCAGGAATTTTTACAATAGGCCGCTCTCGCAACACTCCAGGCTTATTGATAGCATATATCGGTCTGAAGAGGCTTTGCCTAAACCTAGCCTTCGGGAAGAACAAATCACCATCAAGAGCCTTGCCGTTTCGAATCAACTCAAACAAAAGAAGCCTGCGGTCGAGGTGTCCCTGCCACCCAGCTTTATGCAGCGACAGGTCGCCAATTTTAACTTTCGATTTTTGGAAATCGAGCATTCCAAAGTGAAGTAGAAACAAATTTTTATCAATACGGAAGTTTTTGCCCTTTACCCTATGAAAACCAGAGCCCCAGCGCAGAGGCTTGTACGCCACCACCGGCTTGGTGTAGCGCGCCGATACGTGAGCAAAGCTTCGCTGATCGAGAAAAGGCTTGGCGCTATCTATCTCGTCCTCAAAATCAATGTGCTGCCCCACATCAAGCCCCAAGCCCGACCTTGAGGCGAACCGTGTGGGACGAAGCAGATAATCTACAAGCCCCATCCCCTGGTTGGGGTCAACCACCAAAATCTCGTCAATATCATGGGCTATAACCACTTGGTATCGATGAAATAGTGATTTGGCAAAAAACGAAACCAATCGGGCCCTGTTCCGGTCTCCCCTTGCCCGGTTAAGCTTGCGGTGGGGCAACCTAATCACATTAATATCGTTGGCGTTTGCCGGTATCTCCTGGTCGTGTCCATCAAGAATTAAAAAAAGGTTTTTTGCTCCCAGCTGCTGGCTGTAGTACTCAATCCATTTGGCAACAAAAAAGCTGTCGTTACGCATCATCGATACGGCAGCCACCCTATCATTTTCAGTTGAACCCATATGCCCCTTTAATTTTTTGCAAAGTTGCGAAAAAATGTAAAAAATCAATACTTTTGAGGAAAATTACGGCAATGCCAGATACTCGCTTAGCCGGCTCAACCCCAATAGATGTAGTAATTACATGGGTTGATGGTGGCAATCCCTCATTTCTTGAAAAGCTTAAGCCCTACCTATACGGCAAACCCCTTTGCGCCATTCCTGGGGCAAACCTCACTCGCTTTGCCTCGGTTAACGAAATTAAGTATTGCGTGCTTTCAATCTTAAGGTTTGCACCTTTTGTAAGGTATATCTTCATAGTAACCGACAATCAAGACCCCAACATAAATAGGGAGATAAGCTCCCATTTCCCTATACGGAACAATTCCATTAAAATAGTTAACCACAAGGAGATATTCCGTGGGTTTGAAAAGCACTTGCCAACTTTCAACAGCAGATCTATTGAGAGCATGCTCTGGCGAATAGAGGGACTATCCGATAATTTTATATACTTCAACGATGATGTTTTCCTTATTAGGGAAACTAAACCTCACGATTGGTTTGCTAACAACTACCCCGTATTGAGGGGAGCCTGGCTACAGAGGCCACGATTCCGTTTCGTATGGAACTCGTTGCTAAAATGGATTAACATACTTATACTTAACAATCCCGACTTTCAACCCAGACCATCATACCACATTGGCCAGTGGTTAGCGGCCAAAGAGCTGGGGTTTAAGTGGCGATACTTCTTTTTTAGCCATACACCATTTGCCATAAATAAAAAAAGGGTAGAAGTCTACTTTGCCGAAAATCAGCAAGTTTTCGAAAGGAATGTTTCCTACAAGTTTAAAGATCAGAAGCAGTTCAACTTTGTTTCGCTTTGCAATCACCTTGAGATTTTAGCCGGGAATAGAAATTTTGCTAAACCCAATCTAGCATACTTGCAACCACACGGGCGCTCAAATGGTTATATCGACAAAAAGATAATGATGTGCGAACGAGATGAAAGCATTAAGTTTTTATGCGTACAAAGCCTTGAGCTTTGCCCCGATAGCGACAGAGAAAAGCTGTTTGGGTGGATGGATAAAACACTTGGTTTAGAATAAACCCACTGGGGCAAGCAATGGCCATATGCTTAGCGTGTTGACATCAAAAAAAATTAACAACTTAAAATTTGCACAATGTATATACAAAATAGGTTTAAACGAAAGCATTCCACATCCTCAGTCCTTTTCAAGAATATTATATACATCTTTACATGGGGTAGTCGAATTATTACAACGAGGAATAAGGTAAAAACCATACTTCTTTACCCGCAATACCCTGGCCGAAAGGCTGTAATTAATAAGATGGCAAAAAGCCTCGGATATAATATTACCAACAACCCCCAAAAGAATCATCAACTTGTGGTTTATTGGCAAGATTCCACCTATAGGGAACCCGATTCGGTAATACAAAGTTTAGCTCAAAAGGAGCTTGCTGTAAACCTTCGATGCACCAACATCTCAAAAAGCAAGGTAGATGATGTGTTTGAAGATGTTTTTGGTTATTCGAGCATTGTTAACCCAACCACCTTTTCGGGCTTAATGGTGAAAAAGAGTGAAATAAATGCCTCGCATGACGGGGTAATTGTTCAGGGTCCACTAACCCCAGAGGTAGGATATATATATCAAAAGGTAATAAACAACGAGCACAATAAGCAATTTGTGGTCGACATGAGAATTCCTGTTATCAACGGTAGAATGATTTTGGGATACCTTAAGTACAAGTCAATTAGCTCTCGGTTCGCGAATTTCTCGAAAAATATACTGAGCATCAAGGAGCCCGAAGTTCTCCCCATAAACAACCTGCTTACTGCAAAGGAAATGGAACTAATAACTTCCTTCTGCCAACGGATAGGCCTCGACTATGGGGAGTTGGATGTATTGAGAGACAACTATGATAAGAAAATTTACATAATTGACGTTAACAACACTCCAACAGGGCCAACCGTTAACAAAAAACTTAAAAAGGTATGTGTAAAACTTTTTGAAGCAGAATTTATACACAGCCAACACTCCAATGATACTAAAATTTATACCGTGGCATGAACTAAAATGGCAAACCTAAACATGGCGAACGGAGTATGAAAATAGATCTGGTATACTTATGGGTAGATGGCAGCGATATGAATTGGCTAGCCAAGAAAAACGCTGCTTTAGAAAAGGATGGGCAAAACCTCTCGGCATCCTCCGTGCGCAGCAGCCGATGGGCAAACCACAACGAGCTGCTGTACTCGCTACGTAGCGTGGAGAAATTCGCACCCTGGATAAATCATATATACATAGTAACCGATGGCCATAAGCCCGAGTGGCTCAACACAAACAATCCGAAAATCAGCATAGTTGACCATCAAGAGATTATCCCTAGCGAGAAATTGCCTCTTTTCAACAGCAATGCCATCGAGATGTTTTTGTGGAGGATCCCCAACCTCTCGGAGCACTTCCTGTATGCATGCGATGATATGTTCATTGGGAAGGAGGTTAAGCCCGACTTCTTTTTTGATGACAATGGCAACCCCATAGTAATTATGAAGCAGCGCAGCAGGAGTTTTGCTAACTTGGATGATAAATCGCAAGTAAAACGTAGGCTCTTCAGCGTTAAAACCGCACGTACCATAAAGTTTGTATACAAACAGCTTGGCATCAAGTTTAACCTATCGTTTAAGCACGCCATTGAGCCTATCCGCAAAAGCTACATGGCAGATAACTTCAAAGCATTAGAGCAGCACTTAATGCAAACCACCATCACACCCTTTCGGCATGTAAATAATTTGCAACGAATTATCATGCCGCTATACGATAATGCCTTGGGCCGAAACACCATTGTGCTAAACTGGCGCACTAGTCGCCAGCGAATTATTTACAACCACAAAAAAGACACCCTACCCCAACGGGTATCCAACACCTTTCTGTGGTTTGCTGCTACCATCCTAGGATTTATTAAATACGACTGCATCGATAAGCAATGGAACCTTATCCGAAATATCAAGAAGTATCAGCCAACGCTGTTTACCATCAACGATTTTTCCGATAAAGAATCATCGTTTAGGCAGGCATCCGAATTCATTCAATCAGTATTCCCCACCAAATCAGAATTTGAAAAGTGACAACACCCAAGATTACAGTTATTGTACCCATATACAACTGCCAATTATACCTAACTGATACGCTGCAGTCTATAAGCAATCAGCAGTTTACCGACTTTGAGTGCATTTGCATTAACGATGGCTCAACCGATAACAGCGAGGCAATAATTGACCTGTTCACCGCGAACGACAAGCGTTTTGTAAAGATAAATCAGGCAAACGCTGGTGTTTCTGCTGCGCGGAATGCTGGAATAGATATGGCAAGGGGCGAGTTCCTGTACTTTGTCGATCATGACGATTTAATCCTTGCCGATACTCTGCAAAACCTACTAAACGCTGCAGAAAATCACAATGCCGATATGTCGCGCGGGCGAATGATGATGATTCAAGAAAATTTCGCATTGAGCGATTTACCCATACAGCATGCAGCAAGCCAGTCGCAGCTATACCAAAACCCGCTTACAGATTTTTACCGCCATGCCCGTGGCAGGTACAAAACCTGGTGCTACATATGGCAGTGCCTTTACAGGCGTTCGGCCATACAAAACATCCGATTCCTCGAGAGCTTGCGCTCAGGCAGGGAGGATAATCTATTCATGTACGAAGTGGTGGCTAACATTAAGAACTACGTACAAATTGATAGCGTGGTAGCATGCCATAGGCACTCCAGCAGCAGCGTTATGCTTGGTGGCTACAGGCCGGTTCAAATTCAAATGTTCGATATTGCCATACCACACATTTATCAGAAATATGCAACGGCCCCAAACATCGACAAGCGACTGCTATGGTGGGTTTACCACAAGGAATCGTATGGGGTTTATCGGTTTTTAATACGCAACTCCATTCGGTCCAATAAGCAGGAGCTAATCCTTTATGCCCGGGAAATCTTACTCAAGTACGCAAACACCCCCGAGTTTAACGAGATTAAGAAGCGGTGGAGTATACGGCAAATCATCTTTTATAGGCTGTTCATGAATCAGCATTTTAGGCTGCTGCTATTCCTTAGAGTTTTTATGTTTTAGGGTATAAACTTTCACCTATCAATAGGTGAAGCCTCCACAAGCCCAACACTTCCTGAGCCTTACCAACAACAACAATACCCATCGCCCGAAATAATTTCGCTTAATGGAGATTATTTTGCTAATTTTAAGCCGTAATGGTGGATGCAATCAGGATAATTCTTGATGGCTACACGTACACCAAAAACATTCTGCAAAAGCAAAGGGTTAATTGCTTTTGTAAATCGGTTAATCTAGATAATATTTTTGTTCAATGCACATTGGTACTATTTTGCCCCACACCAAACTTTACGGAGGTGTTAAGCGCTTTTTGGAGTTGGGTAACATGTTCGAGAAGGCAGGGCATTCATCCATTATATACTCGCCCGATGGATTGCACCCAACGTGGTTTAACTACAAGGGCAAGGTCAAAACCTTTAATTCGCTTACAAACGATACCCTCGATGCTCTTTTCTTTACCGAACCCAAATATTTACAGCTGGTTTTAAAGGCAAATGCAAAACGTAAAATATTCTACTTCATACACCCCAGGGAAAAACTAAAACGGTTTCGAAAACATCCTACTATTGAAATATTTGCCAATTCATCAAACCTGCTACAGTTAGCCGAAAAAAAGTATAAGATTACTGCATATCCCGCTTTTGGCGGCATAAACTTAAACACTTACAACTCGAAACCTAATGCTGACCGTAACCCTTTAGAGCCTTTTGTTGTTATGGCTTATGGCCGTATGGCTCGAAAAAAAAAAGGCACCAAATATGTGATAAAAGCCTGCCAAAGGCTCTGGCGAAAAGGGTATAATATTGAACTCCTTCTTTTTGACACCCCCTTAAATGATAAGATGCTGAAAAAGAATAGCCAGCTAAAACTTAGCATCCCTTACGTATTCATCCAGAATCATCCAGTTGTGAAAAATCAGGAGCTTTACCATAGAGCCCATGTATTTGTCTCTGCCGAGAATCAGGCGGGTTGGAGCAATACGGCTGCCGAAGCCTTGGCCTGTGGAATCCCTCTGGTGGGAACAACATCTGGTACAGATAACTTTTTACTGAATAACCAAACGGGAATCGTTGTCACACGAAATTCGAAAAGAATTGCCGATGCCATCGAACGGCTAATGAACGATGAGCCATTTAGACAGCAATTGGCCCAAAATGGGCGCAAGAAGATTGAGGAGTTCGATTGGTCGATCCTTGCAGAAAAGATAATTAGACACATTGCTGAACCCTTTGGTAGTAACAATTAGCACCATGAAATTCGTTAGGATATTTTTTGCCAACATCGTATCTGTCTTTTTCCTCAACAAGGTTATGCGTAGGCGTGTACGTGGGCATATTGTGTTTGGACCGATTCAGGCTTGCCGGGTAGCCATAAAGAACCGGAGAATGCGCCATGCACCACCCACCCACTACCTAACCATATGCGCTATTGCTAAGAACGAGGGTGCATATTTTAAGGAATGGATTGATTGGCACGTTGCCCAGGGTGTACAGAAGTTTTATATCTACAACAACGAGTCAACCGATAATACCGTTGAGGTATTGCAGCCATACATCGACTCGGGGTTGATTGAGTACAACTATATTGTAGGCAAGAGAAAACAAACCGCTGCATATAACGATTGCCTGGCACGTCACCGATACGATTCGCGCTGGATTGCATTTATTGATCTGGACGAATTTATTGTGCCCATCAAGGCCAAAACCATTCCAGAGTTTTTAAAAGATTTTGAGGGTTTCCCAGCTGTTGAAATCAACTGGCTTTGCTATGGAAGTGGAGGTGCCAAAACCCGCAAGCCGGGTGGGGTTATGGAGCGATTTCGTTCGCACTCGCACCCCAGCTGCGAATTGAATCGACATGTGAAAAGCATTGTGAACCCACGGCTCGCGCTCAATTTTCTATCGTCGCACCACCCCACCCTCCTATCGGGATGCGCTGTTGATACCAACGGGAACAAAGTGCGTAAGTACTTCTTCCAGCGGGAGCCGCTACACGATACCATTAGGATTAACCACTACGCTGTAAAATCATTCGAGGAGTTCCTGGAAAAAAAAGCACGCGGGCGGGGGATGTCGCTGAGCCAGCGTGGGCTAGATTATTTTGAAAAATTCGATAGGAATGAAATTATCGAAGACAGAGACGTTCCCTACCAAGCTAATTAGAAGGAGCATGAGGTCCACAATAAGCTGTAACGATACAGAGTTATTAAGCTAGGAACACCACAGCATGCAAGACAAGCGACAGTAAAACACTATGGTGATTCAAGCCTACGATACAAGTGGCCTTCCCATAGATGCGGTTATTACTTGGGTTGATGGCAGCGATCGTGAACATGCTGCAAAGCGACAGGGGTACCTTAGCACCAACGCCCCTGGGGCAAGTGAAAGCGCCGATCCAACTCGACGTGCTCCTAAGCAATAGGAAAATGAAAAAAATGCACGTATTGATTTCGCATTATTTTTTACCTATTTTTGTTGAGAACTAAACCCATAGCAACTTGGAACTTTATTCTGTTATAAAAGAACTACTTGCCAGCAACGATTTTGTTAGCCTACAGGGCATTGGTAGCTTTGTGCAAAAGTACGAACCTGCTAAGCTTTCGCCTGATGGCAAAAGCATATTACCTCCGCATCAAAGCGTGTCGTTCGACCAGTCTCGCACCTTTAACGATGGGCTCCTCGAAAGGCACCTTAGAGATAAGCATAACCTCTCCTCCATAGATGCTGCAAACCGTGTAAAAGACTTTATCGAAACGCTAAACAAAAGGATTAGCTCAGGAAGTACCGTAACTTTCGACAGCATTGGTACATTAAGTAAAACTTCCTCAGGTAGCATTGTATTTACTCCAGCCGATGATCTGCACCGATCGTCAGAAACCTTTGGGCTTGTTGAACCCGTAAAGGTGCCAGAGCAAAAATCATCCATAGCATCAGAAACTCCTGCAAAGGAGCCTGTTAAACCACAACCAATCGCTCCATCGAAAGCACAAAAGGCTAGCCAACTTTCGTCCGTTGGAATACCCATTATGCTTGCCGCCGCTGCCATGGCTATCCTTATGGTTGTTGGTAGCCTGTTGATATTTGTGCCTGAGCTAAGGTTTTGGAACGATCAGGAAGTAGCCTACGCAGAGCCTCCTGCTCACAATATTGAACTTGTTAGCCAAGTGGAAACGCCGAGCTTTACCCAAGCCGATACAACCGACACCTTGAGCGCTCTCAATGATAACCTTGAGCCAACACCCCAAAAGGTGGAGGAAAAGGTAGCCGTTATTACCGACAAGAAGCAAGCGCTTTACTACGAGGAGCCCGATGACAAAACCTACTACATCATTGCAGGGAGTTTCGAGCACATCGACAACGCCCAGGTCCTTTTCAACTCGCTGGCCAAGCAAGGGTATAACCCCGAAATTCTCCAATCCGATGGGCGTTTTAGGGTCTCCATTAGCAAGTTCACCGATCGGAACCGTGCCCTGCGTGAGCTGGCTCGCTTGCGTCAGCAAAAATCCACCGAGTCGGTTTGGATGCTAGGGCTTTAGCCGCCTAACAATAGGCCGGTTGCGTTTGCCCAGTAACTTCCCCCATGAATTCAATAGCTAAAAAGCAGCTCGATTCGTAGATGCTAGCCATTACATCTGCTATACGCTGAAATTTTTAGTATACGCTGCAGCTAAAAGGGCGAAAATACCTGTTGATAAATCCAATGGCATAGCTGGTTATATCGTAATTGAAAATGATTAGGATTAGGAATACCTTACACCTACATCATTTAAAATTAACCACCTTGAATAAGCATACACATAACCTTGCAACAGGCTGTTTAATCATTCTACCAATCCATTCCTGTATGCCCTTTGGGGCAATCATGGTGTCTAAAACCATAATGGAGCAGAACCACATTACTATTGAAGATGATGATGTTCGATCGGCAATTGTGGCCAAAGCAAATTTTATCCATTATTCACCTGAAGAGAGGCAATCTCCGCTAGATAGAATCAAACAAACCATCGTTAGGCACGTGGGATTAAACGAACCTCAAATCTACTATGTGTATGATGTAGGATACCTCAATGGTCATGGGTTTCCTGTTGGTCAAGAGGTCTATATCATTTGGGACGGGAAGGCATTTCCTGTATGCGTTGATGGTGCGGAGTACGAAACAATTACTAGAACTGATGAGCTGGCCGAGGATATGTCAACAGCTATACAGAACGAACAATCCGTAAACTTACATCATCTTAATAGCTACATTCAGAAGGTTAGTAGGCTAAGCTATAAAATCGATATGGAAATAATTGAAAAGATAAATGCTGCCGACACGGTGCTGCTGAGGTACTATGCAGATCCCAATCCGATTACGGTTCAGTTCAACGAGTTTCACCTCGACAGACCTAAGAAGCTGATTAATACACCCCTCAATCAGTAGCCTTATGGATAATTCTGTGCTAAAAAGAAAAACGGGGCACGGCAGATATTTCTACAGTGCCCGTTCCTATTAGTATCCCCTTACCTACTTGCCCGAAATCTTGGCCCAGGTATCTTTAAGCGTAGCTGTTCTGTTAAATATAAGGTTACCAGGCTTGCTGTCGTAATCGACGCTGAAGTAGCCCAACCGCTCAAACTGGAATCGATCCATTGGTTCTACATCTTGCAGAGCTGGTTCCACAAATCCTTTAACAACCTTAAGCGACTCGGGATTAAGCCCGGTTTTCCAATCGGTGCCCTCGGGCACATCATCGGGATCCTCGTTCTGGAATAGGCGATCGAAAAGGCGTACCTCTGCCGGTACGGCGTGCTTGGCCGATAGCCAATGGATTACCCCCTTCACCTTGCGGCCATCGGATGATGTTCCGCCTGCCGACTCAGGATCGTAGGTGCAACGTAGCTCCACAACCTCACCGTTATCGTCCTTAATAACCTCGTGGCATTTTATAAGATAAGCATAGCGTAAACGTACCTCGCCATCGGGCTTCAGGCGGAAAAACTTTTGGGGAGGATCCTCCATAAAATCATCGCGCTCAATGTAAATCTCGCGGCTAAAGGGGATTGCCCTTCTTCCTGCAGCCTCGTCCTCGGGGTTGTTCACGGCATGAATCTCCTCAACCTTACCCTCTGGGTAGTTAGTGATAATCACCCTTATTGGATTGAGCACCGCCATCCGGCGCTCGGCGCGCTTGTTCAAATCTTCGCGAATACAGAACTCAAGCAGCGACAGGTCAATCACGTTATCGCGCTTGGCTACCCCTACCCTATCGGCAAATGTGCGGATAGATTCTGGTGTATAGCCCCTGCGGCGCAGGCCGCAAATGGTGGGCATACGCGGATCGTCCCAGCCGCTAACAAATCCCTCCTGCACCAGCTGCAGCAGCTTACGCTTGCTCATCACGGTGTAGGTAAGGTTGAGGCGTGCAAACTCGTACTGTTTCGATGGAAAAATCTCCAGCTTCTCGATAAACCAATCGTACAGCGGACGGTGCACATCGAACTCCAGCGTACAAATGGAGTGCGTTACCTTCTCCAGCGAATCGCTTTGCCCGTGGGCATAATCGTACATTGGGTAGATGCACCACTTATCGCCTGTACGGTGATGGTGAGCGTGGATTATTCGGTAAAGAATGGGGTCGCGCATGAGCATATTGGGGTGCGCCATATCTATCTTGGCCCTTAGCACCCTACTACCATCGGGAAATTCGCCTGCACGCATACGGGCAAACAGGTCGAGGTTCTCCTCAACAGAACGGTTGCGAAATGGGCTATCCTTGCCGGGTTGGGTTACTGTTCCCCTATTTAAACGGATCTGCTCCTGAGGTTGATCGTCGACGTAAGCCAGATCCTTCCTTACTAGCTCCTGCGCCCACAGGTACAGCTGCTCAAAGTAGTCGGATGCGTAAAGCTCCTCGGCCCAATCGAAACCCAACCATTTAATATCCTCCTTAATGGAATCGACGTACTCCACATCCTCCTTGGTGGGGTTGGTATCGTCGAACCGCAGGTTGGTTTTACCACCAAACTTTTTAGCAAGCCCAAAGTTTAGGCAGATGGATTTGGCGTGGCCAATATGCAGGTAACCATTGGGCTCCGGCGGGAAACGGGTAAGCACCCTACCATTGTGCTTGCCCGATTTGACATCCCTCTCGATAATCTCTTCCAAAAAGTTGCGAGCTTTCTCGCCAGCCTCGTTCACGTTCAGGTTTTCGCTTTCCATTTGCATTGCGGTTTATTCAGAATGGCAAAATTAGAAAATTGCATATAATAATTTGATTCGCAAGGCATTTTTTTGGTAGATTGTTTGCTAACGTTGGAAAACCCACCTTGTATCCAAACAAATCTCAATAAGGTAAACCAATAGATGAAATAAAATCAGTTATTTTGTGCCGTAATTCCAAAAGGTAAGCAGATGAACATTATTGAACTTGAGAATATGGAGTTTCGTGGCTACCATGGCTGCTACCGCGAGGAGCAGGTGGTGGGCAACCAGTTTGTGGTGAATCTGAGGCTCGAGACCTCGTCGATGGTAGCCTCCGAAACCGACCAGATCCATGATGCGCTAAACTATCAGCAGGCATATAATCTTGTAAAAAAAGAGATGTCTACCCCCTCCCATCTGCTCGAGCACGTTGGCAAGCGCATCCTCGACACGCTTTTTGCCGAATTGGAACTTTTAGAAAAGGCCTCGGTTAAGGTCTCTAAGCTCAATCCGCCCATGGGCGGAAAGATGGATAGGGTAAGCGTTACCCTTACACGACGAAGGTAATGGGTGCGGTAGCATTTCGGAGGTGCCCAGCGTGCGGCGCCGTATTCGAATGCCACAGCCAAACTGGTAATAGGTGTTGGTGTATGGACATTGTACTGGCTGAAAATCAGTTGGAATACATCAAAAAAACCTACGATGGCTGTCTATGCCCAAAATGCCTAACGGCCTTTGCATCGAGCAAAAAATTAGAGAAAAGCAATAAATAGCGGCATTATTGTCACTGGGGTTTGGAGATTTAGAAAATTTTGTACCTTTGCAGCCACAGTAATGGTCTCGTGGCCGAGTGGCTAGGCAGAGGTCTGCAAAACCTCGTACAGCGGTTCGAGTCCGCTCGAGACCTCAAATTAAACGCATACCAGAGCAATTTGGTATGCGTTTTTTGTTCAAGCAATAATTGTTATATAATACCCACAGCCACATTGTTACAATTAGGCAGTATCGAAGGCGACCACCTTACAGCTGCTATTCAGATTAATTCTGCCTATCAACGCGTTGTTTAAGCTTTTGATCAACACAGCTGTTATTATGGTAAAGCGTTATTCTAATTACACAATTATTGCTAATTTTGCTTACCGTATCTGCTCTCCCGCAAAAATTGCACTGTGGGTTACCGGGCGAAGCTGTGCCAGCCCTTCAAGAAAATCAAACCTTATTTATCTGTTAATGAATAATTAAGACATCCGCTGGAAGCAACGATTCGAAAATTTTTCGAAAGCATTTAATCAATTTGAAGAAGCGATTAATCCCGTCATTGCGAGAACTCACCCAAAATTTTTGGGCATAATGTATTGATGACAGAAACTTAATTAACTGTCGTCATTGCGAGGGTTTTTTCCGAAGCAATCTCTTAATCAACTAATAGATTCTTCATCTCAAAGTACAAGATTCGCAATGACGAACAGGAAATCTGTAATTGGTAGCAAAACGAAGTGGAGCTAAGCAATCCATAAAATTAATAACCTATTATGAAATATGGAGGTTACACATACATCCTAACCAACAAGAACAACACAGTTTTATACACAGGCGTAACCAGCAACCTACAGAAAAGATTAGCGGAGCATAGGGAAGGAATCCACATCAACGCATTCACCCGCAAATACAACTGTCACAAGTTGATTTACTTTGAGGGTTTCAACCGAATTGAGGATGCCATTGCTAGGGAGAAACAGATCAAAGGTGGCTCAAGGGCAAAGAAGGAGTCCCTAATTAACTCTATCAATCCAAATTGGAACGATCTAACCGATTTGGTTGATGAGTAGTAAGTTCATCCAACAGATTGCTTCATCTCAAAGTACGAGCTTCGCAATGACGTGAGGGACGCAATGACGTAAACCTTGTAACGACGAAGCACTTCCCGTCACTGCGAGTGTTCTTTACGAAGCAGTCTTTAACTAGAGTATGTGATCCATGAAAAAGATTGCTTCATCCGCCGACTGGCGGATTCGCAATGACGTAAGGATAGCAATGACGTGTAATAAGCAACTACGTAATAACTCGTGACGACGAAACATTTACCGTCACTGCGAGTGTTCTTTACGAAGCAGTCTTTAACTAGAGTATGTGATCCATGAAAAAGATTGCATCATACGCCGGCTGGCGGATTCGCAATGACGTGAGGATCGCATTGACGTGTAATAAGCAACTACGTAATAACTCGTGACGACGAAACATTTACCGTCACTGCGAGTGTTCTTTACGAAGCAGTCTTTAACTAGAGTATGTGATCCATGAAAAAGATTGCATCATACGCCGGCTGGCGGATTCGCAATGACGCGAGGATCGCAATGACGTATAATACGCTACTAAGTAAATATCTAAATCGCAATACCCGTGAAAATTAAACCCCTAGTCATATTGCTAGCCGTTACCATGGCATTCGCCTCATGCAACCGCAAAGCACAGCTGCTATACATGCAGGATATAAGCATCATGCAGGAAACACCATTTGTTACCCCCCCTACCTACCGCCTTAAGCCTGGCGATGTGCTGTACATTCAGCTGGTAACCCCCAGCCCCGAGATCAGCCAGATGTTTAACAACCCTTCCGGCATTCAGTACTTCGGTCAGAGCCGCGATGAGGCCTCTCTCTACCTCCAGGGCTACAGCATCGATGCCGAGGGCAATATCAACCTGCCATTCCTTGGCAAAACCACTGTAGGAGGATTAAGCATTCAGGAGGCGCAGGAGGCAGTGCAGCAAAAAACCGAGCTCATGTACAAGGATGCATCGGTTATTGTAAAAATGGCCAACTACAAGATCACCCTGCTGGGTGAGGTGCGCAGGCCTGGCAATATCCGCAACTTTAACGATAATATCAACATATTTGAGGCGCTGGCCAACGTGGGCGACCTAACCGAGAACGGCGACCGCCGGAACGTGCTGGTGGTTCGCTCATCGAGCGATGGCAACCAAACCATCAGGCTTAACCTTAACGACCGTTCCGTGCTCTCATCCGAAGCTTTTTACCTGCTCCCCAACGATGTGGTGATTGTAGAGCCCATAGGCAACAAGGTGTTCCAAATGAACCTGCCCTACATTAACCTAACGCTATCGTCGATTAGTACTATAATATTGCTTTATAACTTTATAACTCGGCTCTAAAAGTTTAAGGTATAGGGTTTATAGTTTAAGGTTCAGCGTTTATAGTTCAGCGTTTTTGTGTATTTCGAAGGTTTAATGTACAGGATATATTGATTTTCTAATTCTAGAAATTTTAAACTAACTAAATGACAATTAATTCGTTCGAAGAGCTTGATATATGGAAGGACGCAAGAGAATTGGCTAAGGTTATTCGATTGCTCACTAAAAGAGAGCCCTTTTCAAAGGATTTCAAATTGTGCAATCAAATCAACAGTTCTGCAGGATCAGTAATGGATAATATTGCTGAAGGATTCGAAAGGGATGGTCATAAAGAGTTTATACAGTTTTTATATATTGCAAAGGCATCAAACGGGGAAACCCGCTCACAATCATACAGAGCATTTGATGCTGAATTTATATCGGAGGAAGAGCTAAACGATATTTTGTCAAGAACTCAGAACCTAAGAATAAAAATAATTAGTCTAATCAACTATTTAAAAAAGAGCGACTTTAAGGGTAATAAATTCAAACCTTAAACCCTAAACCCTAAACTTTAAACCCTAAACTTTAAACCCTAAACTCTGAACTTTAAACCTTAAACCCTAAACCCTAATCTCTAAACAAATAAAACATCTATATGGATTCCCCCAACAACTCATACCCCCCATTCCCCGAGGAAACCCTCGACCTTAAGCGCTACTTCTTCCTGTTCCTGAGCAAGTGGTACTGGATAGCCATCTGCGTGTTTGCAGGGCTGTTTGTGGCGTACCTAGTGAACCGTTACTCCGAGCAGGTGTACTCGGTTAAAGCCTCACTGCTGGTGGGTAATGCCGATGGGCGCAAGGTAGGCCAAGGGGTACAAAACCTCATGCGCGAGATGAACATCATGCAGGATAGAAAACGAATTGAGAATGAGATAGGCATTTTACAATCGTACACTCTTGCACGTACCGCCATTGAGGAGCTACCCGACTTCAATATTACATACGTAAACGTGGGGCGCAGGGGAATTGCCGAGAGCAAAATGTATAACCGCTCAAACTTTGTGGTGCATGTTGATACAACCGAGAACAACGCCGCTGGTTACCCAGTAAACATCAACATCATATCAGCCAAAGAGTATGAGCTGGATTTTGATGATGGCACCAGTCCAAAAAGAATGCGCTTTGGCGAGAAATACCACGACCACCGCTTTGCCTTTACCATAACCCTAAGGGAACCCGATAATTTTGAGCTTAGCCGCCAAAGCAACAAGTACTACTTCATCATCAACGATGCTCATAGCCAAGCCATTGCCTATATGAAGAAAATAGCCATAGAGCTGAACGACAAGCAGGGTAGCCTGCTTACGCTTAGCACCAGTGGCTACGTGGCGCAGCAGGAGGCCGATTTTCTGAATAAGCTCATGGAGGTATATATTCGCCTCGATTTGCAGGAGAAATCGCTAACCGCCGAAAACACCATTGACTTTGTCGAGGGGCAACTCCGTGGTATTTCCGACTCGCTTCGCAAAGCCGAGCTGCTTCTGCAAAATTTCAGAACGGGCAAAGGTATTATAGACCTAAGCACCGAAGGGCGAACCCTTTTAGAGCGCCTCGAGGCGCTTTATACCGAGAAGAATGCGCTTAGGCTCCAGCTGGAGTACTTTGAGTACCTTGAGAACTACCTGAAAACCAAGAAAGACCTTAAGGGGCTGGTTGCTCCCGCCACCATTGGTCTAGATGATGCCAGCATTGCCGCCATTGTGAGCGATCTTAACCAGCTTACCATGGAGCGCGATGGGCTGCTCATGACGTTACGCCCCGATAACACCCGCGTGCTGGCCCTCGACCAGAATATCAACAGCCTAATTGAACTCCTTTTTGAGAAGCTGGAGGGCATGCGCAAGGTGAATGGCATACGCATTAGGGAGCTCGACCGCCGTGTAGCCGAGCAGGAGCAGCAGCTGCGGCTACTTCCGGTAACCGAGCGGGAATTGGTGAATATGGAGCGTATGTTCAATATCCACGAGAAGTTTTACACCTACCTCATGGAGAAGCGTATTGAGGCGGGTATTGCTAAAGCATCGAGCGTATCGGACAATCGTATAATTGACGAGGCCAGGGCCGATATGGCCACCATCATAAAGCCCAACCGTAGGATGAACTACATCATGGGCTTTATCATCGGGCTAATAATTCCCGTGGGGCTAATCCTGCTATTCGATCAGCTAAACAACTCCATTCAGGATCCTGCCACCATATCGAAGAAAACCCGAACCCCCATGCTGGGAACCATTGGGCATAACCCTTACGAAAGTTTTCTGCCGGTGTACGACAAACCCAAATCGTCGTTTACCGAATCGTTCCGAGCGCTGCGAACCAACCTCGACTTCATGCTTTGCGAGAGTAAGTGCAAGGCGATATTGGTATCATCAACCATTAGCGGCGAGGGAAAATCGTTTGTGGTTTCGAACCTGGCCGTAAGTATGGCCATGCTGGGTAAGAAAACCCTTATACTGGGTCTCGACCTGCGCAAACCCAAGGTGCACAGTATGTTTGGCATTGATAATGCAAAGGGCATAAGCACATACCTTATTGGGCGCGATAGCCTGGAGTCGGTGATTGTCCCAACTAACATTCCAAACCTGTCCATCATCCCCTCGGGGCCCATTCCGCCAAACCCAGCTGAACTTTCGGCCAGCCATAGGCTTGAAGAAATGGTTGCAGAACTGCGCAACAACTACGACATGATAGTGATAGACTCGCCCCCCGTGGCCGTAGTTACCGATGCGGTGCTTATTAGCCGAACCTGCGATACCACCCTGTTCGTGGTGCGCCACAGGTTCACCTCGGTAAATGCCCTCGATTTGGTGGACGACCTTACCAAGAACAAAACCATTGCCAACCTGGCCATAGTGCTTAACGACTTTAAGAAACCCAAGGGATACGGGTATGGATACAGCTACGGATATGGCTATGCATATAACTATGGCTATAGCTATGGACAGCAGTACGGGCAGGGCTACTACACCGATGACGAGAATGGTAGTAAGGTCTCGGGGTTTTTTAGGCGGTTCTTCGGGTAGTGTCCACAAAGGCATACCTACAAAGACTATCCACAAATTAGCACAAATTAGCACAAAGAAGAAATTTGAGGTAATTCGTGTTAATCTGTGGACAAAAAAAAACAAATCTGTGTTAATCTGTGGACAAAAGACCAAAACAGCTATGCAGGATTACCCCTACAAAGAAGAGTGCTACAACATAATTGGCTTCGCTATGGAAGTGCACAGCGAACTGGGTAATGGCTTTCTTGAACCAGTGTACCAGGAGGCACTATCCGTTGTATTAACAGAAAATGGCATCCCACACGAAAGAGAAAAATTGCTAAAAATAAACTTTCGAGGCAAAGTGCTTAAAAAGAAATACGTTGCCGATTTTGTTTGCTACAACAGCATTATTCTCGAGCTAAAAGCAATGGATGCAATTCATCCAGATCATCTTGCACAGGTAATTAACTACCTAAAAGTTACCGGGTTTAAGCTGGGACTAATCATTAACTTTGGGGCAAAAAGTTTGCAGTACAAAAGGGTAATATTGTAGCTATCCACAAAACTGTCCATAAATTACCACAAATAAGAAATTTGAGGAAACTTGCCTGCTGCCCGCATACCGAACCACAGGGCAAGCAGGGTTGTGTTAATCTGTGGATAAATAAGAAAACAAATCTGTGGACACAAAAAAGAAATCTGTGGAAAAAATGCAATACAACCTTTCAAAACACGCCAAGGTTCAGCTAGAGCGAAGAGGAATTAATGCTTCTCAAATTGATGCTATAATTAATCATCCCGACAGCGTTGTTGAGGAAGATAGTTTATGGGTTTATCAAAAGACCATACAAGAAGAAAATAGAAACTATCTTTACAGGGTTTTCGTTAATAAAACCAAAGAACCAAATCTTGTGGTAACAGCATATAAAACATCAAAACTTAGCAAGTATGAAAATAAAGTATGATAAGGAAGCGGATGTAGTTTATATCCAACTGTCAGATAAAAAAGTGCTTGAAAGCAAACAGGAGAAGCAGGGCGTAATAATTGACTACGACTCAAATGGCAATGTGGTTGGCATTGAGATATTGCAGGCATCATCACATATTGACAAAGTTGCTGGAATAAGTTATGAACTTGCATAGTATTCGTTAGAGCCGATGAGCTGGGCTCGGGCGTTCGCAATATATTTAACTACTACCCTTACTACTCAAATAGTAAACCCATCCTCGAAGATGCCGATATCTTTTGATGTACTATTTTTACCAATGATAATACAGGTGGTCAGACAGGTGGTCAGACAGGTGGTCAGACAGGTGAGCTATACCAATTAACAAAATCCCAGCTAGCAGTACTAAACATAATTAAGGATAACCCTAAGGTTAGCCGAAAAGAAATAGCAAGTATACTCCAGATTAGCACTTCGGCCGTTCAGAAGCACATAGCAATATTAAAACAGAAGGAAGTAATAAAACGAATAGGACCCGATTTTGGCGGCCACTGGCAAATCACCAACTCATAATCCGCAAAGGACAATCTGCAAAAGACTATCCACAACCGAGCGTACTGTGCGAGTTCGGCGGAGCCAAATTGACACAAACCTGCTTGCCAGCAGGCAAGTGAGCACGAATAAGAAATTTGAGGAAATTTGTGCTAATCTGTGGACAAAAAGTAATTCCACAGTGTAACTCAGTGTAAAACACCGTGCAACTCAGTGTAAACACAGTGCAACACAGTGAAACAAAAAAACGAACAACAAAATTTTTTCCTAAGTTTGCACTAACCCGTTACCCCAACCCATGGGACTGACCGGGCGAAGCTGTAACAAATACCTTAGGAAACCTTGCATAGCATTGAAAAAATATTAGAGTTTGGAGAGGGTCAATATATTGAGTTCAAAGAATCTGTTGATAAGAACCTTCAAAAAGAGATAGTAGCCTTTGATAATGCATCGGGAGGTAAAATTTATATAGGAATAAACGATATTGGTGAGATAAAAGGGATTGATACTACCAACAAGCTTAAATCACAAATACAAGACACTAGATACAATTGCGACCCTCCAATTCTGGTAAACCTTAAACCCATGGGTAAAATATTGGCTGTAGAGGTAATGGAGGGTACAAATAAACCCTACTCCTGCTCATCGGGTTTTTATATGCGAATGGGGGCCAACTCACAAAAGATGAGGCGAGACGAAATTCTTGCCCTAGCCATTAAAACTGGAAAAATTCGGTTCGACGAGCAGGTATGCAGCAATTTTAGCTGGAAAGATTTTGATAACGAGAAGTTTGAGTACTACCTCAAACTTGCCAGGATATCCAACAATGCTCCCAAGGAAGAAATACTCCGAAATTTAAGGGTTCTAACTGACGATGGCCTCACCAACGCTGGCGTTTTGTACTTTGCAAAGGAACCCTACAAGTATATTATTAGCTCCCGCATAAGGTGCATTCATTTTAACGACGACATTAGGGTGGATATACTCGACAAGAAAGTGATTGACCGAGGAATTCTTGGAAATATTGAATTTGCCGAGGCATATCTCAAAGAACGTGTACCCGTTAGGTATGAGATTAAAGATTTAAAGCGTGACGAATACCCAGAATACCCAATTGAAGCATATAGAGAAGCAATTGTTAATGCTATTATCCATTTCGACTACTTTCTGGGCGACACCATTGCCATTGAGAAATTGAAAAGCAGCATTGTATTAAACAACAAGGGAGAACTTCTATTCCCACAGAGCGAGTTTGGAAAGAAGAGCGAAGCCAGAAACCGGTTACTAGTTGATTTGTTAGCAAGAACTGATTTTATGGAAAAGGCAGATACTGGCATTAAGAGGGTAACCAATGCATGTATTGAAAATGGCAATAAGGTAGATTTCGAATTCTCCGATTCATTTTGGGTAACAATCTACTCCAACAAAAGCACCGTTACAGCAAATGATACCGATAATGATACCGATAATAGGCTTAATAGAATTATCAGCCTAATTTCAGAAAACAAATATATTACTACACGCGAATTGGCTCATAAATGTTCTGTATCGCAGGCTACTATTAAAAGGGATATTGAGAAGTTGAAAAATCAAAATACCATTAAAAGAGTAGGAAAGGAAAAATCCGGCCACTGGCAAATCACCAACTCATAATCCGCAAAGGACTATCTGCAAAAGACTATCCACAAATTAGCACAAATTAGCACAAAGAAGAAATTTGAGGTAATTCGTGTTAATCTGTGGACAAAAAAAACAAATCTGTGGAAACTTGCCTGCTGCCCGCATACCGATACACAGGGCAAGCAGGTTTGTGTTAACCTGCCCTCAGCAGGCGGGTCTGTGGATAAAAAACAAATCTGTGGAAATTTGTGTTAATCTGTGGACAAAAAAACAAACCCGTGCAAAAAAACCTAAAATCAAAAACAATATCCACCCTCCTCTAGAGCTTTATCGATAGGTTCTCGCACACAAAAATTATTTATAAAATCGCAACAAATATTGATGAGTAACCAATTATTACATATTATTAACCAAGGAGAATCCGAGCAGGTTGAGTTCAAACAAAACTTCAACCAGCAAGTAATACAATCCCTTGTTGCTTTTGCAAATTGTAACGGTGGAAGAGTAGTTCTAGGCGTTAGCGATAAAGGTATTATTACAGGGTTAGACTTATCATCAGAAAGTATTCAAAACTGGCAAAACGAGATAAAATCGAAAACCGAGCCTGCCTTATTCCCCGACATAGAGTCGTTCACAGTTAGAAATAAAACCATTGTTATTGTTTCAATTCCAGAATATCCGGTTAAACCGGTAGCACTACAAGGTCGATTTTATCTTCGCAAAAACAATTCTAACCATTTGCTCTCTGCTAGCGAAATAAATGATGTTTACCTTAAATCTATTCAAACCTCGTGGGATAGCTACCCCTACCCCAATGCAAAGTATGATGATTTAAACGAGCAAAAAATTCGGTTGTTTATCGATAGAGTTAACCAAGGCGGACGGTTTAAACTAATCGGCACACCCTATGAGTGCCTACAGAAACTACGATTAATCAAAAACAATGTCCCCACCAACGCTGCAATGCTGCTTTTCTCAAAGGAAGAGTTGTTTTACAATGTTCATATTGGTAGGTTTAAAACCCAGTCGCATATTATTGACGACAAGATGGTTCGCGGCACACTATTCGAAGCGGTTGAGAACACATTAACATTCATTATCGGCCACCTAAAAGTAGCTTTTGAAATTACAGGCAAAACATCGCAGCGTACCGAAATTTTTGAATACCCCCTCCCCGCACTCAGGGAGTTGGTTTTAAATGCCATTATACACCGCGATTACACAAGCCCAACAGATATCCAAATTCGCATTTTCGATAAGGAGATCACCATATTTAACCCTGGGAAACTATTCGGAAACCTCACAATTGAAGATTTAAAAACCGATAATTACCAAGCACAAAGCAGAAACAAGCTAATAACCGAAGCATTTTACCTAACCAAAGACATTGAAAAATACGGCAGCGGATACCGAAGAATAAGAGAATACATAGCAAACTACCCAACAATGTATTTCCATTTTGAGGAAAATTCGGGAGGGTATTTAGTAAAACTGGGGTACACTAAGCAGAAAACTGTAGATGTCACTAAAGGTGTCACTAAAGATGTCACCAAAGATGTCACCAAAGAATCTCGTCAATTAATAATATTAGAATTGTTAAATAATAATAGAACTATTACAATTGATGAAATAGCCGAAAAACTTAATGTAACCAGGCGAACAATACTTAGAGAGATGGAGGAATTAAAAACACAAAATAAAATAAAACGAATTGGCGGCAGAAAAACCGGCCACTGGCAAATCACCAATTCATAATCCGCAAAGGACTATCCAAAAAGACTGTCCACAAATTAGCACAAATTAGCACAAAGAAGAAATTTGAGGTAATTCGTGTTAATCTGTGGACAAAAAAACAAATCTGTGTTAATCTGTGGACAAAAAAAACTAATCCGTGCAAAAAATCCTAAAATCAAAAACCATCTCCGCTCTCCTCTGGAGCTTTATCGATAGGTTCTCGCAACAGGGTATTACCTTTGTGGTAGGGATAATCCTCTCCATTGGCTTGCTGTTTGCCAAAATCATACACCAAACAAATTAATGAAGTATCTAAATAAGCTAAAGAATATTGTAAGCAAAAAACTAGGCTCTGGTTCCGAGGGGACGATATTTAGGAATATGGTTAAACTGGTTACTGGAGATGGAATCGCCCGTGTTATTGGACTGGCAACAACTCCAATAATTACTAGAATATATTTGCCTGAGCATTGGGGAGTGCTATCTGTCTTTATAGCAATTGTTTCAATAATTGCACCCCTGGCTACACTTCGATACTCCACAGCTATACCATTACCCAAAAACGATGGACTGGCACTAAATCTCGTTGTCTTATCATTTTCAATCTTACTAGTTTCAACTTCTTTAACAATTTTAGTATTTGCTGTTTTTAGCCAACAAATACTGAGTCTGTTTTCAATGGAGCAGCTTATACCCTACTGGTGGCTAATACCAATTGCTTTTGCAAGTACGGGTAGTTATGAACTGCTTTCGCAATGGACTGTAAGAAAGAAGGAGTTTACATTACTAGGTATAACAAAGGTAAGTCAAAAAATTATTGGGGCTAGCACTAAGATTATGCTTGGACTACTAGCTATGAAACCGTTAGGTTTACTTGTCGGACAAATTTTTTCGCAGGCAGGTGGTATTTTTTCATTAGCAAAGCATTTTAAGAATGGGTACAATAGTTCCTCGAAACAGATAAGAAAAAATAGAGTAATATTTCTAAGCAAATGGTATTCTGGGTTTCCAAAATATAGAGTACCTTCTCAGTTTTTACTTATACTCTCAGGAAAAGCCCCACTACTTTTCTTTGCTTGGAAATATAATGCCGAAGTTACAGGACAAATTGGTTTAGCATTAATGATGCTATCATTACCAATAACGCTAATAGGAACATCTACAGGTAAAGCATTTTATGCAGAAATTGCTGAATTAGGAAAGAAAAACGCAAAAAAAATTTATACTATTACAATAAGAATAATTGGAAAATTATCTTTATTCAGTTTTATACCATTCTTAGCAATATTAATATTAGGTCCTTGGCTATTCCAAAACTTGTTTGGAGAAGCCTGGAGAGAAGCCGGGGTATTTGCACGATACCTTTCAATTTATCTAATTTTCCAGTTTGTATACAGCCCAATTAGCGAAGGTATTTTCAATGTATTTGAAAAGCAATCACTTGTATTGGCTGTTGAAGTATCTCGAGTATCAATAACCTTTTTAGTATTTTTAATGGCATACCTTATAGATGCCCCACCTAACTTCACATTAATTCTTTATAGCCTTGGGCTAACTTTGCACTATAGTGTTTCTACCATCATATTATTAAATATTATAAAAAAGTAAAAATATAAATTATGATAAAGAAATTAAATATACTTAACCTGTCTTCTTTGTCTGTCTGGAACTTAGGTGATAACAAGGGGCGACTTTCAATATACTTACCATTAGTAAACTTAACCAAGAATGGCCATAATGTTTTTTATCTGACAAATGAAAAAAAACAAAAAGAAGGAGAAGTAGAGGGTATTAAAATTATTAAGGTTTGGATGCCTATTCGGCCAATGATGAAAAAGGGATTACAAATTTTCACAGGGCTTATTTTATATCCAATAACAGTTTTATGTTACCTAATTACTGGAATAAAAATTTCTAAGAAAAATAAGCCTGATATAATCTATGCACATACAGCAGACACGGCATTGCCTGCTTTCATTCTATCAAAACTTTATGGAGCAAAATATGTATTACGTTTATACGGAGTTAAACCGATACCCCAAAAGAATTTACTTAAAAAAATACTTTTATACGATTTACTAATAGCAATAAACCTTGATGCAGACTTATATATATTAACAAACGATGGCACCAGAGCGGATGAATTACTTTACAGGCATAATATTAAAAGAGATAAAATACACTTTCTTAAAAATGGAATTGACAAAAATTGGGCTGATACTATCACTAATCAAAAATTAAGAAAAGAAATTGCTCCGCATAACGAAAAAATCATAATAACTGTTTCTCGATTAGCAAAATGGAAGCAAGTAGATATAATACTTAAGGCCATACCTGGTTTAGTAGAACTTAACAGAAACATTAAACTAGTTATTGTTGGTGATGGTATCGAAAAAGAAAACTTACAAAATATGGCAAATAATCTGAACATAAACAATAATGTAGTTTTTGTAGGAGCACAAGAACAGCAAAGTGTTGTTGATTATTTAAGAATTTCGGATGTATTTGTTAGCATGAATGCTTTAAGTAGTATGAGTAATCCTGTATTTGAAGCAATGATTTGCGGCAAAACTGTTATTGCTCTAAACAGAGGTGCTACTGGTGATTTAATAAAGAATAACATTACAGGTATCTTAGTAAATGATAATGAAACAAACAATTTACCAAAAATTATACACAATATATTAGAAAACGATTATTTAAGAAAAGAAATTGGAGATAATGCGCAAAAATATATGCTTAATGAATGGCCTAGTTGGGAGGAAAGGGTCAATTATGAACTTAATTTAATTGAAACTCTTGGCTTTTAGTACATAACAAAAATTAAAAATAACTTTAAAAAACAGTAAAATAGTATGAAATAAATTTGGATAAAAGACTGATATTCATTATCTTAAAAGATTATTCTCACCCAATTCTTTTAATTATGAATACCAGTCCAAGTAGTAAAGATACAACCTTAATTTCGGTCTTGCAAGGGCATTTTAGAGGCGAATTCAATCTGGCTAGGGTCAGGCTCATCTGTCTTTTCTTAACGGCGCTAATCAAAGTTAGGACGATTAATTATGACAAGCTGGCCTCCGCATTTGACACACCAGTAGCCAAGAGCAGCTCCTACCGAAGGATTCAGCGATTTATGAAGGAATTTACATTCCCGATGGAAGTTGTTTCATCCCTGATATTCAAGTTGTTGCCGTCCCAAAGTGACCTTGTCCTGGTTCTAGACCGAACAAACTGGAAGTTTGGCAGTAAAAATATAAACATACTAATGCTCGGAGTTAGCTACAAGAATATTGCATTCCCTTTGATGTTCAAAATGTTGGACAAGCGGGGCACCTCGGATATGAAAGAACGAATCCATCTCGTAAAACAGTACATTAAGTGGTTTGGCTTACACACCGTTGATTGCTTACTCGCTGACAGAGAGTTTGTTGGTGACGACTGGTTGCACTTCCTAAACGATAATAGCATTCGGTACTACATCCGTATTAGAAACAACTTCAAGGTTTTCTCCTACCAAAAGAATGAATACATCAAAGCCCGCTGGCTGTTTGATCACCTAAAAGTAGGGGAACTATACCACTACCCAAAGCTTGTGAAGCTACATGGTCAGGAATGCTATCTCTCCGGTAGCAAAGCCATAGGGAAGGATGGCAAACCCGAACTGCTGCTAATCGTTTCATTCAACAAGCCCGAGCAGGGCGTGGCGTACTACAAGCAACGCTGGCAGATAGAGACACTATTCAGGGGGATGAAAAGCAGCGGATTTAACATCAAAGACACCCATGTAACCGATTTGGAGAGGCTTGAAAAACTCTTTTCTTTGGTCATGATCGCGTTTGTCTGGTGCTATAAGCTAGGGGATTACATAGATGAATACATAAAAAAGATTAGGATAAAAAAGCACGGCAGAAGGGCTGTTAGTGTTTTTAAATGCGGGTTGGACTGTTTGTCAAAAGCTCTGCTAACAGGATATAACAGCCTATCTTTCAGTGTTTATAAATTTTTGTCATGTACTTAGTTCTTTTATTTGAAAAATAAAAATTTTTACACCAATAAATTATTTAAATAGAGCCAAACTCTTTAGGTTTATTTATGAAAATTTCAAGATCAGCATCCATTAATGTTGCTTTTTATGCAATAATTAGTTTGAATCCCTATTTCAGGTGGTTGTTGCCAAATGAAATTTTTTATTTCTTTTTTTTAATTTCAACAGTTTTTCTTACTTTTCAGTTAAAAGATAAATTTAATAATGCTATTATCAGTAATACGTACAGGAGAAGGGTAGCGTTAATGCTATTGATTTACTTACTGTATTTCACTACATCTTTTATTCACGAAATGAGATGGGGCCATTTTGTTTGGCTTATGCCATTAATTCTAATTACATTTTATAATACTGAGATAATAACTAGAGGATATATATATATAAAAATTATTTTTATTTGGATATCAATATTTTCAATATTGATATGGATGTTAAATCAAATTAATTTCCCAATACCATATTATACTTATCAACCAGATTTTAGATACTTTACAAGTGACTATTACCGCATATATGGCCCTGCAATCAGTTTATATAGAGGTGACTTACCTGTAGGAGGTATTTATGGAATAGAAAGAATTACTGGAATATTTGCAGAACCTGGACACTTTGGGATATACTTAGGATTTATTCTAGCCATCGAAAAATTTAACTTTTCCATTAGAGACAATCAAATACTTTTACTTGTGGGCATTCTAACATTTTCAACAGCATTCTATGGTATGTTATTACTTGGGTTTATCTACAGGGTAATTAATGAAAGAAAAATCTCAAATAGTGCAGTAAAAACTATACTTCTTATAGGACTTACTTTGGGGCTGGGTTTTGCATTAGGAGGAGACGGCTTTAAGCAATTAATATATGGTAGAGTAATTAATAGTCAAGATAATGACAGTTTTAGTTTAGTGGAAGTTGTAGAATCTAGAGCCAGTAATAGGTTGGTTGAAGACTTTGTTGATTTTTCTAAATCAAAAGACTTTATAATTGGTATGGGTTATACAGATCACACAGAAATAGAGAAAACAAATTGGAGGGGTCTTATTTATCGATTTGGTATTGTTGGTTTTGTTATAATAATTTTAATGTTTCTTATAATAATCAATAAAGTGCCAAAAACATATGGTCTTCTTCTATTATCATTTGGTGTTTTAGTTTTATCACATCGTTCCTACTTTCTTTACACACCTAGTATATTTACACTTCTTACTATCGCATGCATTATTTATGATAAATACAAAGTAAAACCTTTAGTTGTTACCTTTTAGTAAGATCACTAGCATCCGAAACTTTTCGAAAATAAGCAAAAAACCTATGAAACCCCAATGAATACGCTAAAAAAAAATGAGTTATCCGGAAAATAAGTTCTTCTCAAAAACCATTTCCCGTTGCTTTGTACTGGTTACTTTTCTGGCTCCTTCTCGAACCTCATTGCATACGTAGTGCAATGATAGGTAGTGGTAT
>Ga0334900_1000919_pt1 | contig 36978 bp, 34 predicted proteins | sample GraSluR3_MG_2_FD_207231 | JGI IMG/M metagenome (GOLD analysis project Ga0334900, IMG submission 207231) | Sludge microbial communities from methane-producing bioreactor in Wageningen University, Netherlands - Granular Sludge_31_08-R3 | ecosystem: Engineered > Bioreactor > Anaerobic >... | reverse complement strand
ATGGTTATATTATTACTGTTAGTTACCATTAATTACTATCAGTTATGACAGTGTGTGAATGGAATGCCACCATTTACGTCAACCCTTCCTACAGAAAAATGGAGGCTTTAAAGTCTCCTTTTAATTATTATTAGAATTATCATGATTTAAAAATTTGTTAAATTGTAATTTAATGAAAATGAGGCTGAACAATGGATATTGAATGTCAAGTAACAGATATTGAAATATTTCCCCACAGATTACTGGGTTGTGAAACAACTGAAAAACTATTGACAGATTTAAATGAGATTGATGCGGTTAATAGGATAGTTATCCATGGACGGAGGGTACCTGTAGAGAATGGAGAAGAACCTAGATTTATCACTATTAAAGGTGAAAGAATTGATCTGCATGTTAAAACTGGCAGAGTTTTAATTGAAATTAGGACGGCAGAAGTTGAAGATCCTGATGTGTTTTGCAACGAAATTCGGGGAATATGTACTCAACATTTACCTTTTGGGTTCAACATGACTGAAGGAACTTTCATCCGCAAACAAAAAACAGTGAGTGACGGACTCAAGTATGGGGAAAATATTGATAATATACCGGATAGATTAGTGGGATTAACTGATCAAAACGTTTTGGTTGGCGAGAGAACAACAAGCATCAAAAAATAAATGAGAAAAACTATTTAAACATTTTTTCCCTATTAAACAGGCCAATTTTCCTATTTAGTGGGTAATGGAGGTTTCTTTTCCTTATTTATTCCTCCTTCATTTCCTTGTTTTCATTATAAATAAATTTATAACTATTATCAATATTTATTTTATCAATATTTATTATAAATATAACTAAATTTATTATTTACTCCAAATTTTTTATAATTTTGTGTCACAAATCAAAACATTTATATTACATTTAGACTATCTAATTTTGTACTACTAAACCCGTAGGTAGTATTAAGATTTGACGGAAAAAAGGAGTGATAGTATGAAAGTTGCAATATTAGGAGCCGGTTGTTACCGAACCCATGCGGCCAGTGGGATAACAAACTTCAGCCGAGCCTGTGAAGTAGCAGAACAAGTAGGAAAACCAGAAATAGCCATGACTCATTCAACCATTACCATGGGTGCAGAGCTCAAGGAACTGGCTGGAGTTGATGAAATAGTAGTAGCCGACCCTTCATTTGACAACAACTTCACTGTAATAGATGATTTTGACTATGAACAGGTTATAGAGGCTCACAAATCAAACCCAGAAAGTATAATGCCTCAAATTCGGGAAAAAGTTAATCAAGTGGCAAAAGATCTTCCCAAACCACCAGAAGGTGCCATACATTTCACACACCCTGAAGATCTAGGTTTCGAAGTAACCACTGATGATAATGAAGCAGTGGAAGATGCAGACTGGGTCATGACCTGGTTACCTAAAGGTGATATGCAGATGGGAATTATCGAAAAATTTGCAGACAACCTGAAAGAAGGAGCCATTTTAACCCATGCCTGCACTGTACCCACCACCATGTTCCAGAAAATATTTGAAGACTTATCGAGCGACGAAATGAATGTAGCTCCTAAATTCAATGTATCTTCCTATCACCCTGGAGCAGTTCCTGAAATGAAGGGACAGGTATACATTGCTGAAGGTTACGCCTCCGAGGATGCTATCTGTAACTTAGTGGATTGGGGTGTTGCAGCCAGGGGAGATGCCTTTAAATTACCTGCAGAATTGTTAGGACCAGTATGTGACATGTGCTCTGCACTCACTGCAATTACCTATGCTGGAATACTCAGTTATCGTGACTCAGTAATGAATGTTCTAGGTGCTCCGGCAGGTTTCGCTCAGATGATGGCTAAAGAGTCCTTATCACAGGTTACAGATCTTATGGAGAAAGTTGGAATCGACCATATGGAAGAAAAACTTGACCCTGGAGCATTACTGGGAACTGCAGATTCCATGAATTTCGGTGCAGCTGCAGATATACTGCCTTCAGTCATGGAAGTCATGGAAAATAGGAAAGGAAAAGGTCCAACCTGCAACGTATAATAATACAGAAACCCTTTTTATTTTTTATTTTTTTACGAAAAAAGAGGAAAATTCATGAAATTACAATTTAAAATGAGTTCAAATCATGAAACTCAGAGTTTTTGAGATTATTTCAGATTAACTGGTCATTTAATCAATCTACTAACCATAAAACTTATAAACTCATCAAGGTGCTAAATTGATAAACAAAATTATCAACAGAGCTTTAAAAGAAGAAGAATTAAAGAAAGATGAAGTTCTGGATCTTTTCAAATCAAGATCTTATGAGGATGTTGCCAGAATTTTTGAAGCAGCCTCTGAACTTCGAAATTCTAAAAGCAGAATGATTAAATTAACATCCACGGTTCATTTAACCAATGTGTGTAAAATAACTCCTAAATGCAAGTATTGTGGATTTGCTGCTAAAACTTCTTCTGAGGGATATTTTCATTCTTTTTCAAAAACAGAGGATGAAATTTCACTGGCAGTACAGTCAATTGAAAAAGCAGGAATTCCAAGGGTCAGTTGCTCTGGGGCCCATGGATATAAAGGACAACATGCTGTCCAGGCAGCCAGAATTGTAAAAAAGAATACAAACCTTGAATTACTGGTAAATGTTGGTTCCGACCTTAATCAAGAATCCATCGGAGCCCTAGCAGAATATCAGACTGATACTGTATGTTGTAACCTGGAAACAATTAATAGAGAATTATTCAACCAACTTAAACCTGGTGAAAGACTCAAAGACAGACTTGAAGTATGTAAAATGATAAGTAATGCAGGTATGGAGTTATCTTCAGGTTTACTTATTGGAATAGGTGAATCTTACCAGGACAGGGTCAATCATCTTTTTTTCCTCAAAGAATTTCCCACCTTGGGTGAAGTACCCATTATGGGCTTTAATCCTTACCTGGACACGCCCATGGAAAATCATCCTCCATGTTCCCTGATCGAACAGATGAAAACCATTGCCATAACCCGATTAATATTCAATGATCTACGTATAACTGTTCCTGCCCCTACCATTGGCCCGGAAAATGTTAAATTTTCCCTAATGGCCGGGGCAGATAATGTGGCAACGGTTATTCCGGATCAGTACCCCTTAGATGTTAAAGGTGTGGGATCTCCACAATGTGGAAACCTTAAAGAAGTTATTAACACAATTAAAGAGCTTGGACTAAACCCCCAACTTAAAGAAACATTATGCCCTGTTAAAGAAAAGGGAATCACCAAAATATGAACAAAAACCAAAACATGTAAACCCAGAATAAAAAATTAGAGCCAAACTAAACTTTGGACGACAGAACGATTCAAGGGTAGGTGAGTCCATGAACATAGAAAAAACCATTAAAAACGCTTATCAGGAATCTGTACGGGATGAACGTTTCGGAGATACAGAGGATGAATTAATAGCCCTCAGAAATCACATCAGATCCTGTAAGAGGATCGTGGTTCCCAACAAAAATACAGTGAAAACTTCCGCTATAAATGAAGTATTAACCAAATTCAATTTACCAAGCGCTGACCATTTATGCATCCACACCAATTCCGCAGACCTATCAAGAACTCCCGCAATCACTAAAGCTCTTCTGGCCCTGGATATATGTGATTGTGACTTGGTGATTGCCAGGGGACGTCTGGGAGTACCTGGATCTGGATCATTACTGGTAATAATGGATAAAAAGGGTAGGATACTATCAGCAGCAACATCCCCTTCGCATATCGTACATGGTAAAGAAGTTGATGAGGCAGTTAAAGATGAGATCACCCAGGCCCTCTTAAGAATAGGATTCACGGTGTTGGAATGATCATCAAAGAAAGGGGAATCACAGAAGAAGTCTTCACCTTATATTCTGGACTGGAAGTAGTTGATCTACTCAATCAAATAGGTGAGGTTAAATGTGAAGCTGTCATTAACTGGATGGAATCATTAGATGTGAATGTGGAAGAAACTGTTATTGTAGGGGCCTACGTCACCGGGATGAAACTGGCCGAACAATTTAAAAAATTTTCACAAGTAACAGTTATTGACATTCAACCCCATCTAAAATATCTTTTAGGGGATGATATTGACTTTACTGATGATCTGACCAGAATCAGCCAAGCAGATATGGTAATTGACACCACTGGTTTAGGGGGTTTGAGCCCTGAATCGGTTAGAGAGTTTGTTAACTCTGATGTTGAAGTATTCCTGACAGAAGATCCCACTGCAGATGGTAGTGATCACAGTATCATAGAAAAAAGCAACATAATGGACAGGATCCATCTGGCCAGTTCAAGGTATAAGGGAGTCCTGAAAACTGAAGGTTTAAAAACAAAAACATCAGGAACCATGACTCTTACCATGGAAGTACTCCGGAAAAGTCTTGAGGATATCCTAAAAATTAATGGAGTTCTTTATGGGGTGGCAGGGATGAACTTCTATGAGGGGGTTCTTTTTAAAGAAGAAGATTATGATAAATTTTCAAGGCTCATGAGGAAACCAGCACTCATTACATCATCTTTACAACCATTATCTTCTGATGATACTCTGGAAAAACATTTACAAAAAATAAATTCCCAGGTGGAAGATGTTAGCATCTGAACTTTTCAAACTTATAGAACAGAAGGTCCCTCTTAAACTGGCTTTAAATGATGATCTAGTAGGATTCATAGGTTTTGGCAATCCGGAAGAAATGGAGGTGGAAAAGGCAGTAGTGCTTTTAGATCTTGTTCCTGGCAATACTCTCACTGGAGTGGAAACAGATCTTGTAGTTTGTCACCATCCACCCATATTTCCTCCATCTATTCCCACTTACATCATCCATTCCAATTGGGATATCGTCCAGGGTGGAGCTAATGACGCCCTGGCCGAATCCTTAAAATTAGAGGTCACAGATGTTTTAGAAGAGGAAACAGGAATAGGAAGGATTTGCACAACCCAGTACAGTCTGGATGATTTTATGGAGAATGTTTTCAAAAGTTTACCTACAGATAACATTAGACTGGTAAAAGGATCCAAAAAATTAATTGAAAAAGTAGCAGTAATATCCGGGTTTGGTTTAAACCCTCACTATATAAAATTATCAAGAGAAAAAGGGGTGGATCTGTTATTATCAGGTGATCTTACACATCCTGGAAGCATAATCGCTAAAAAATTAGGTATAACCCTTATTGATGCCACTCATCAGGCCACAGAAGTTCCTGGTTTGATAAGACTCTGTCAGTTACTGAATGAATTAGGAGTAAATACCCGTTACCATGACACTGGAGCTTCTTGGGAAACTTTTCATCAAGCTCAACCTCTGGAAATTGGACCAAAAAGTGGGATATCATGAAATAAATAATAATGTAATTATTATCTTAACACAAAAATATGTGGAGGGTTTTTAGGGGCAAAAGGGATAAATTAACCAAAAGAAAAAGTAATACTTTTTTAAGACAAAGTATTTATAGTACTTAGTACTAATATTATTCTTGGAAGAGGTTTTGCCTCATAACACCTCCTCCTTATGTTCAATAGAAGGATGGAATACCGTAAGGTAAAAAAAATCTGGATATTGTGTGAATGGTAGGGCATCTGATGATTATACGCATTTTTCGCTCAAATGTATCACAAGATTTGGATGCCCTGCAGTTCTAATTTTGTTATTCATACTACTTAAATACCTGATTTATCACTCTTCTAACAACCTGAGGGATGATGAGGAGAAACGAATGAACATAGAAGAAATTGAAAATAATAAGATCCCAGAAGGCCATGTGACATTAGTTGGCTTAGGAAGGTTAGGAATACGAACTGGATTGAACTTAACACAAATTCATAGAGGAGGACCTCAGAAAATAACTGCCATTGACTCACAAAAGATCTCAGCCGGTGATATAATTTTCAAAATTCTGGGAGGAAAACCTGGAGAATACAAGGTGGACTTTTTACATGAATTAAGAGGAATTAAAGAGGTTACACCCATCCGAGAAGACATAAACCTGGAAAATTTAGATTTAATTAGTGGTGATGTGGTTTGTGTGGAAATAGCAGGTGGAAATACAATTCCCACCACTGCAGCCATAGTTAAAAGGGCACATGAACTGGGAGCAGCTACCATAAGCACTGCAGGAGTTTTTGGGATTGGTAATGACAAAATTGAAGTTATGGATATTTCCCAGGCAGATTATAACAATCCAGTTGCCAATGAATTGAAAGCTGAGGGTATAACTGAAAATCACACCATAATAACCACTGGAAAATTCATAAGGGATGTTGAACCAGTAACTCCTTATGTTTTAGATGAAATTGCCAAACTTATAACCATTGAAATTATGAAAGCTTTGCAAGCTAAATTCCAAGTATTGAACTAAGTTTAAAAATAAAATTATCCCTAAAATTAATCCTAAAATTAACTTATAAATAACTTACAGATGATTATTAGAGAGTTTCATAAGGTTTCATAACCCAAGATCCAGAAAACAGCAAAAAGATTTAAAATGACTATAAAAATCGCCACTGCAGAATGTTTCACCCATGGGATTATCGCCAGGGAAATACATGCCTGCGCACAGGGTTATCAGGGTGAATTTGGCCCGGATATTTGGAAACCTACAACATTGGAAAATTTTCAAGATGAAATAACGCTTCTGTGTGGGATGTTCATACCCACCTTAAGTGCACTTAAATCTGTTTTGAAGGTTGATCCTCCCGAACCACATAAATTACTCAATGGTATAAAAGTTTATAAGGAAGAAGATGATCAGGAAGTGGCAGTATTAATGGCCAAAGCCGTTAAAAATATTTCTGGGGCAGATATAGGGATCGGAACCACAGCAGGTATTGGAAAAGGTGGAATTGCCATAGTAACTCCAGAACTAGCAGTTAAAACCACTTCAGATGTTTACGCTGATTTGTGTTCTTCCAATTCAGAACAACTTCTTTTAAGACAGAGATCAGGTGTGGAAAAAACGTTACTTCTACTTGAACAGATTTTAAACCATCAATCCTGATGAGGAAAAAAATTAAAGAGTTAAGGGACTTGGTGGTGAAGATGGATGCGGAAGTAGAATAACCTTTAGGTTTTAGGTATATTATTTCTTTGCTCTTCTTCCAACACGTGTAACATTTTATGATAATTTTCTTCACCTAGTTCATGCAGAAGCCGATGATGTAACTGGCTTTTAACCAAATGCAACACTTTGTGAAAAGATTCTACTCCAATAGCATGCAATATCTCATGATATGCTTCTTCAACCGTTAGCTTAACTTCACATTTTACTCCATTACTTTTAAGCAAATGTAGGAGTTCAGCTGATTTAGGTGGTTTGAGATGGGCTTTTTTAAGAGTTTCATAATCATTGAAAATCTCTTCAGGAGTGCCCTGGCCTATAATTTGCCCGTCGTGCAGTACGAAGATCTTATCTGCAAACTGAGTAACCATCTCCACATCGTGGGATGCAATGATAATACTCATATCCTCTCGGTTTAACCTATAAAGTATTTCCATAACCTGATCCACACCCTTGGGATCCAGACCAGTGGTAGGTTCATCAAGAACCATAATTTCTGGTCTCATGGCCAGTATACCAGCAATTGCCACTCGTTTCTTCTGGCCACCACTAAGATGGTGGGGTGCTCTTTTTTCAAGTCCACTCATTCCCACCATTTTTAAGGCTTCTTCAACCCTTTCATCAACTTCATCATCAGAAAGTCCCAGGTTCATGGGTCCAAAGGCCACATCTTCTATTACAGTAGGTGCGAAGAGTTGGTCATCAGGATTCTGGAAGACAATACCCACCTTCTGTCTGATCTGCATCAGTTTTTCCTTTTCATAGACCGCGGGTTTACCATCAATTTTTATCAATCCCGAAGTGGGTTGGTTAATACCGTTGAAATGGGCAAAAAGTGTTGATTTTCCAGCTCCATTAGAGCCGACAATAGCCACTCTTTCACCCTCTTTTATTTCAATATTTATTTTATGAAGGGCGTCTGTACCGTCAGGATAAGTGAAGCACATGTTTTCGGTTTGGATGATTGTTTTGGTCATATACCTTGCCTCATTGGTTAATTGATTATTTTTTTAATATTATACTATATTCACTCCCAAAAAACCCAGTTGTGGAAAGAAGAACATGGCTAAAATTTGCAGACAAGCTACTAATAACAGGGTAATGGTGATAAAAATATATTCACCGTAGCCAATTTTAGCTTTCCGGTCATGGTAAAGTTTTGATTTATCTGAAAAACCCCGACTGGCCATACTGAGATAGATGGTTTCCCCCTGTTCATATGCCCGGAGAAACATCATAGCTACAGTGTAACCTAACTGTTTCATCCTCCATTTGTAGGAAATTTTATTATTAAAAGCATCAAAACATCTGGCTTTCTGGGCGTGGGTTATACGATGAAGTTCATCATAGAACATGAACAGGAATCTGATCATGAGACTTAAGATCATGGCAAACTCTCGGGGCATTCCTAACTTCCGGAATGACTGCACAACTTCTTGCATGGGGCTTATGGAAGATAAGAGCACGATTGAGGTTAGGGCTACAATGAGTCTGGACATAAGAAGCGCAGCCCACATCAAACCACCATCAGTGATATGTATCCCAAACGCACCAGACCATATGATGTTTCCAGGATGTATGAAAGGTTGGAATGCAATTATAAAGCCACCAAAGGGTAAAAGCAGCAGTACTCTTGTTAAAGAGGTTTTAAATGAAAGTTTTGATATGTACATCAATAGTAAAAGGTAAACTTCCAATATTGCCATTACCATTATTTGAGTGGAAAACACGGTAAATACAATAATGAATATCAGTAAAACTAGCTTAACTCTGCCATCCATGAAATGAAGAGGGCTTTCTTTGTCAGTTTCTCTCTCAAGCTCTCTTACTGAGCCTACTCCGTTCATAAATAGTTTCTCCTTTTTGTAAAATTTTATTATATATTAGTTTTAACCTTAAAAAAAGATTTAATAAAAAATAAAAAAAGGGAGATTATGGGGATGTTTCTGGTGGGTTTCTCCTTCTAAGTAGCATGGCAACAACATAGGCTATTATCAACGTTATAATAATACCTATAGCCAGAGCCGCTATTTCACCAATTTGATCCAAGCCTTCAATGCTGTAATCTGGGAAAGGTGACCCAATAACAGGTTCCGTTTCACCAACGCCTACATTTTCAGCTGATTTTTCTAGACCATCAGGATCTGGTGAGGCTAAAAATGGTGACATAACAGCAATCACCAGACAAATGATTACCCCTACAACTACGAAGTATTTGTCATTGGTACTCATTTGGCAGTCACCTCACTTTCTTCAGCTTTCTGTTCGCCTAGGTCTTTGTTTTTGTTTTTATTCCAGGCAAGCAGATCGGGTCGTAATTTTTCCAGAGCCAGAATAACCACTACAGTTAACACACCTTCAATAATTCCTATGAAGAAGTGGTATATTCCCATAGATGCTAGTCCTGCGACAAGTGGGAAAGTTCCGGCTAACCACATTTCAACGGCTGCTAGTTCGGCTGCTAGGAAGATAGCTAACCATGCAGCAATGAATATGGCAGGATATTTTCCGATTGGTTTTCTGAGGCCTTTAAATGTGTAAAGCCCTACAAAACCACCTACAATTCCCATATTCAGTACATTGGCACCCAAAGCAGTTATTCCTCCGTCTCCGAAGAACAGTGCCTGTACTAATAGTACTAAAGTGAATACGATTACTGCTGCTTCAGGAGCACAGAATACAATAGCCACTAAGGCACCGCCGACCATATGTCCGCTGGTTCCAAAGGGTATGGGCATGTTCATCGACATTATGGCAAAAATACCTGCAGCTAAAACTGCCATCAAAGGAACAGCTTTTTCATCGAGATTCTTCCTTGCCCATTTAAGGGAGAAATACAGTGCTACTATAAGAATAACATAGTAGATAGCGCACTGCCACAACGGAATAAAACCATCTGGTATATGCATATTTTTTTTACCTCCATTTTTTTTTGACAGAATAGCTTTTTAGAAATATTACCCTGTATAGTGTAAATATAAAGGGTAATACTCCTTAAAAGCCTTAATTCTCGATTAGTATATAGCAATAGCATATTATAAGCTTTTCCATTAGTATTACTTGGTCCTGATTTTAAGGCCTTAAAGTAATAACTTAGTTGGAAAACCCAAATTTAAAATCAGTGTAAATGATTGGATTAATCTTTTAAGAGTTTAAATCTATTTTTTAAGTTCAAAAATTATATTTTCAACCTTTAATTTATTAGAAAGTAATTTATTTCTTTATTTTTTCGTAATTAGTTATAGTTTTTTAGCTTTAATTGAATTTGTTTTTACTATTTTTGATCCTTCTTTTTTTGTTTTAGATTTTAAGATCAGTAGAAGAATACATCCTACAGTAATGATGATCCCATCAAAACTGCCAACCACTACTGGTTACATGCCCCTGAAAAATGACTCCTATTTCATATAGTTGAAAGATACCAGCCAACCACATTTCCACAGAAACTGCCAGTAATGCAAATTTATTCCCTTTTAATTTTCATCATCTCATTGCCACCTTTACGGAACCTGTAATCAACTTCCACTAGTTCCACATTTACTTCATGGGTCAAGTCCTCTTTAATCAGGTTAACGAAATGTGATTTTTCCCCATTTCCCTGGAGATTGACCAAAGGGTAAATACGTACTTCTCCAGCAGTCACCCGTAACATCTCCCGAATAGATTCCAGGTGAAACTGGTAATCCAGACGGTCATCATAGAGAAAGAGCAAATGGGAACATAAAGTAAGTGAAAACTGGTTATTTGTAAAGGGAAGTTGAGGTAATTTCCCTTCTACATATCTTAAACCTTTAAAAACTTTATAATCATCGATAAATTCTTTGCAGGATTCTATTCTTTCTTCGATCATATTTTTCGAATTTTGAAAAAAACTCCAATCCACCTTATGTTCAAGTCCAGAATGGGCTTTAATCAGTGTGTGAAAATCATCGATGGACCTTTCCTCCACTAATCCATAACCCAACCCATAGATAGGATCTAGAGCAGTTACATTATAACCCTGGTTTCCCATTACAGGAGTAAATGAGCTTGTTCCCGCAGCACAGTCTAATATTGTTTTTTCTTCCAAGAATTCAGGATCTAATTTGAACATGGACATATATTCCTGGAAACTTCTCCCCAGGAACCATATTTTATCCTTAGAAAATGAGTATTCCATCGGCATCACATGGTGAAGATATTTCGTGTAGATCCTTCTCCATATGGACGGTTTTAAGAGGATTATTGGTATCTTCTGTTATATGGTAACCATTGGAAATCCAGAAATCAAGAGAACCTTTCACATTTTTTTGTGTGTGAAGATACACCTTCTGGTAACCTTTTTCCCGGCAAAAATCCTCTGCTTTATGAACTAAAGCGGAAGCAACACCATTTCTACGCCAAGGTTTGGCTACAAAAACTCTCCATATGCTAGCCGTATTTTCAGGATTATAAAAATTTTTAAATTGAGGGAAATTTCTATCATAGGATCTGATACCTATGGTACCAATCAGTTTTTGGGTTTCATGATGTATAGCTAAAAAAAAGTTGTTTCTTACAGGGTTCAAGTAGAAGTTCTCCAAATCTTTTATATCCTGATGATACTCAGGAACATATCCATAGCCAAATTCTTCCTTAATCAACTTAAAAAGAAAGTCTTTGACATTATATAAGAGAATGTCATTTTTTTGGACTTCATCTACTTTGAAATAGCTCATAAGGACTTCACCCACACAAGAATCTTTTTAATACTATTCTCCATATTTCCAGTAGAATAGTAATACTCACTCATGTCTTTATATTAATAAAGGATGAATTTAGGTATATAAAATTATCTGTAAAGAATGAGTGGTAATCCAATAAAATATATTTAATAATAATAACAGATATTAAAAGGAAATTTACTCATAATAAGGTATGAAGTAAAATTTTTTTTAAACTAAAAGGCTATAACATTGTTACATATAGTTAAGCCATGCTATATTGAAGGAGACTTAAAATGAGCTGTTATATGTATTGGGATAAAATAAAAACCATTGCTGATTCTTTTAAAAGCTATAATGAAGACGATCCAGATGAAGTGCCATTGGAAGAGATTATACCTCTTTTAGATTCTGTGGAAGAAATAGCCCATGATCAGGTTATTGATTTTGATTCAGCCAAACACATTTTAGATGATCAAACGATGAATGAGGCTCTTAAAGTTATAAGGAAGTTTTATGTCTATTTAGGAGCCCGATTGGAAACAGAAAATGCTCAGGAAATATTGGATTCATATGATCCCTGGGTTACTTTGGAATCATTTCATTTCTATCATCGTTATATTGGGCTGATAGAAAACGAAAGTAAACTGGTTAAATTTTCTCCTGAACAAAAAGTGGTGTTTATTGGTGGCGGACCCCTTCCCCTAACTCTAATTTTACTTACCAAACTTTATCAGGTTCGTGGTGTTAGTATAGAGATAAAACCTGAGGTGGCTGAATTATCTCGCCAGGTATTAAATAAACTGGGAATGGAATCCCAGATTGAAGTTATGGTAGGGGATGAAACAAGTCTGAAGGATATTGACTATTCAGTGGTGATGGTGGCTGCCCTAGCAGAACCCAAGGAGCGCGTGTTTGCCAATGTATGGGAAACAGTAGATACTCGCACTCCAGTCCTTTACAGAACTTATACTGGTATGAGGGCTATTTTATACTCTCCAGTCACGGAGAAAGCCACCAGAGGCTTCCATAAAGAAGTGATGATCCTCCCCACAGGTAAGGTTAACAACACCTCAGTGTTAATCCGGAAAGTTGTCTAGTTGATAGGTCAAGATCACCTTTATGAATAATCAAAGATATTTAAATGATTTAAAAAACTGCCAGCTTTGCCCCTGGAAATGTGGTGTAAACCGTCTTGCAGGCGAAAGAGGAGTATGCCGTGTTGGATTACCAGAAGTTGCTTACACTGGACTTACACAGGTTTTAAAGACATTTGCAGTTACGTTACTGGGTTGTTCTTTTCGATGTATCTACTGTAATGCTTACCGCATCTCCCAGTACCCAGATTCTGGATGGATGTATAGGGGTTATGTTCAACCAGATGTCTTGGTTCATGAGGCTTTAAGTGCATTTAAAACTAATTTTGCTCAGAAAATGGGTGTGGAAAAGCTCAGTTTCACTGGGGGAGAACCAGCGATTCATACACCCTACTTGGAGGAAGTAGTTGCCCAAATGAGGGAACAACTTCCTGATTTGGAAGTGGGATTAGCTACCAATGGATTCTGCACTCCTCAGACCATGAAACGACTAGTAAAACTTTCTTCCTATTTAAACTTTGAAATAAAATCATTTGATCCAGAATTACATTATGCAGTGACCGGGGCTCCAATTGAACCCATACTGGAAAATGCCAAATTTATTGCCAGTGCAAACCCTGAAAAAATCAGAGTATTCCGTACAGTGGTTATACCCGGTGTAAATGATTTAGAAGTTCCTAAAATTGCAAATTTTCTCCAGGACATTGATCCTGATTTACCATATCGTTTAGTTGGATTTCGACCCCACTTTTTACTTTATTACCATCCTGGCCCCTCCAGAAATCTTATGCATAAACTGGTGGAAGAATGTGAGGAGGTAGGTCTTAAAAATGTGGATTACTCTGGTTACAGTCCAGATGGAACCTTAATTACAGAATATTCCTTTAATAATCGGTTGAAAAACACCTACAATTTCCTTAATCAGGCAGGATGTTATCGTCGCCCTCGAAACTGTGGTTCTTGCCCTGAAAACCAGTACTGTCCAGCTATTATAATGGAACCCTGGACTAACTTACCTTAAAATAATATTACCTGCTATCATATCCTGTTTTTTTCAAAAATAGTTAGGATCTCCATAACCAGCGGCAATCCCAAGATTCAATAGTGAGCGGCGGACTTTGATTGCAGCTACCCAAGATTGGTGATGAAGATCCTTTAAACATATTATTATAATACTAATATTTAAGGTTATATTAAAAATATTAAATTGAATATTTTCCAATACAAATCCTATTTGAATCAACATGTAGAGTACTTATTAGAGCTAAATTTTAGCTGTTATTATTTATTTTTAGTTTTATAGGTCAAAAATCAGTGTATGAGTGTGCAATTGACTTAAGATATTAAACTTATGATCTCAATCGAATGGGATTAGGTGGTAGTAACGAACATATCGAAAATGGACGGTTCGAAATCGAAATGTTTATATGTGTATTATGATTAATGATGACCTTGATATGAAAATTTGAAAAAATCATATCAAAAAATACAACAAATGATCTTGGAGGTAAAATATTATGAAACTGGTTATATGTGGAAAAGGAGGAAGTGGTAAAAGCACCATTGCAGCTCTCCTTGCAAAAGCAACTGTTAAAACAGGAAATTCAGTACTGGTAATTGATACAGATGAATCCAACTTTGGCCTACACCGTCAACTGGGAGTAGAACTTCCCCAGGATTTTATGAATTATTTAGGTGGTAAAGATGTTGCCCTGGAAAAAATCATGGCTGCAGCACCAGACTATGAATCTGTATCATTTTTTGATAAAGAGTGGCAGATTGCAGATATCCCTTCAAAATATTATTCTGAGAAAAATGGAATAAAACTTATTGCCATTGGAAAAATTCATGAGGTGGGTGAAGGATGCGCATGTACTATGGGAATGGTGGCCAAGGAATTTATAGGTAATTTAAATTTAAACTCCAATGAGGTGGTATTGGTTGACACCGAGGCAGGTATTGAACACTTTGGAAGAGCCGTTGAAAAAGGTGTGGATGCTATTATCATGGTGATAGATCCATCATATGAATCCATGAAACTCAGTGAAAAAGTTTTAGAATTAAGTAGTAGCATTGAAAAACCTGTTTATTATGTTCTGAATAAGGTTGATGCAACCAATGAACAATTCATGATGGAATCCATCAGTAATCAGGACATGATCATTGCAGCAATCCCTGCCAACACTGCCCTTTCTGTGGCTGGGCTTAAAGGGAATGAGATAATGGCAGATGATTCTGGAATTGAAAATATGAACCAGTTCCTCATGGAAAATCTCAGGAAATGAGGGATTATTCTAGAAAAAATTCCTTATATTTTTTCATAAATTAAATAAAGGCATATTAAGGCATGTCATATTAGATACAGGGAATAAGAGGTAAATTATGAATAAAAAAGTTCAATTATGCAGAAATCAATTTCATCAGTCTGTAGGTGGGAAGAACATGAAGGAACATCGGGGACCCAGCAGTTTCTGGATGCACGACCCGGAACTGGTTTTTGGTGAGCTTAAACTTAAGAAAGGTGATCATTTTCTGGATATAGGTTGCGGTACTGGGGATTACTCGCTGTACGCTGCTGAAATTGTTGGAAATTCAGGACAGATATATGCACTGGACATACAGGATGAATTAATCACTAATTTAAAAGAAAAAGCTACTCAGGAAGGATTAGGGAATATCAAAGCCTCAATCTCCAATGTTACTTCTTCTTTACCTGTTGAAGATAAAAGTGTTGATATCTGTTTTATTTCCACAGTTCTCCATTCACTTGATCTTAAAAAACATGGAGAACTGTTATTTAATGAAATCCAACGCGTGTTAAAACCAGAAGGACATCTGATAATTATCGAATGCAAAAAAGAAGACCTTTCACGAGGCCCACCATCAGAAATGCGCATATCACCAGATGATCTTAGAAATTTGGTGGAAGAGTATGGTTTTTATGAAATAAATCAAGTGGACCTAGGATTTAACTATATGATCCAGTTTGGTGTTAAAACTGAGTGAAACAACTAAAAATTAACATAATATTGCTGAATGTTTTAATCCGGGCGTAAATATCTATTAATAGTAAAAGACGTTGTTGAAAAGGATAATAAGCTAACTGAAGGCAGTAAAATAATTTTGGTATTAAATATCAATATAAAAAAGTAATTTAGAGGTAGGAAGTGATGGTATGGGGAATTTTCAGAAGCTTAGTAAAAGTATGGAAGATTATCTTGAAGTCATGTACCATCTGGAAATAAATAAAGGAGTTATCAAAGGGGCTGATATTGCTGAAGAATTAAATGTTAAGCCGCCAAGTGTTGTTGAGGCTGTGAACAAGCTTTCAAAAATGAACTTGATCTCTCATGAAAAATATGGGAAAATAAAGCTGAGTGGAAAGGGAATAAAGATTGCAGAGGACATTATATACAAACATATCACGTTAAAAAACTTTTTAAACATTTTAGATATTGATAATAAAACTGCTGAGGAGGAAGCATGTGCAATGGAACATATCCTCAGTAATTCTACAATAAACAAACTTGAAAAGTTCACAGAGTTCGTTGGAATGCATATAGATGATGGTCACTTTACAAAATCCTTCAATTATTATAAAAAGCATAACAAACTGCCTGATAAAGCAAAATTTAAACATTCTTACTAGAATTGAATAATAATAAAATAAGGAAAAAATGATTTTTGGTTAAAACAGGAGTTAATATGAAAGTTGACAGTTAAACAGCACATGTTATATCATAAGTAAAATTATATAAACAATAATATGACTGGATTATGGAAATTTACATCAATTGAAGGAAAGGAAGTACGGTTGTTAACCCTGTTTGTTCTCCACTCCTTGAATGAAAAACCCAGATCAGGCTATGATCTATTAAAATTAATATCTGAAAGAACTGGTGGTGGTTGGACTCCTAGTAAAGGAACTTTATATCCTCTTTTGAAGCAGTTAGATGAAGAAGGATTAATAAAGGTTTCATCTATTGGTAAACGTTCTAAAATCATTTATGATATCACCCCAGATGGTAAAAAGTTATTGTTTACCATTCGAAAGGTAAATAAAGAATCTGAGGAAAAATTTTCCAAGTTCAGAGCACTGTTTCTGGAGATGTTTGCTGAGGAGGAAACAGTACTTAAAGATCTCACTTTTAAAATACAGGAAATAGTGGGGAAAATTCCTCCAGAAAAAGAGGAAGAAACTGTCCGGGTTTTAGAAGAATGTATTTCAAACTTGAAGAATATTGAATAAACGATTTGATTTTTAAGTTTTATTTATTTGGTGGTCTACTTTGGATTTTTCATTCTCCCTCCGAACATTGAACTCTGAATTGAAAACTTAAATAACTTCTGATGAGTTTACTCCACCATTAAATTTTATATCCATGATATCACAGTTTGATATCAACTTTCAACTTGGCACCTATGGCTTTCCCTATATCTAGAGCTTTTTCCATTACTTCAAGTTGATCTTTAACTGATATGCATTTGAGTATCTTATATGATGGATTGGTCATGGGATTATTATCTGGTAACTCCTTCATATATCCTTCATAAATCTTTTCCATTCCAAACTGCCGACCCATCATTAATTCAAGCTTTTTAGTAGTGTTCCATACAGAATGGTTACAATTTTCACCAGGACCGCAGGTAAAACATCCAGGAGATCCATGACCGATTACATTACCTACCACTTCCATACCACCGATCATCATGATGTAATTCAGCCATTTGCTAACATCGTCAGTCCAGCTCCAACCTACAACGGCAGTTGCCCCTACTTTACCCTGAGTAAGCAGTTTGACATGTCTTAAAGACCATAATCTTTCCACAAATGCCTTGGTAAATGCACTAGCATTTCCATACATAACCGGACTTCCAATTACGAGGCCATCGGCATTCAACACCTTCTGGGACAGCCATTTGAAGTCATCATCCTGCACACACTGATTGGTGTAAACACATTTCTTACAGGCCATACATGGAGCTACTTTTATATTTGAAAGTTTAACAAACTCTTGATTTGCTCCAGTAGCCTCCATTATTGTTTTAACCAATAGGTCTGTATTGCTATTTTCTACTGGACTTCCACTAATTCCTAAAATTGTGGATGTAGTATTTTTTAAGTTTTTTGTCATAACTTATACCACCATACAAATTATTTGTATACAAACATATTTTCAAAATAATATAAATAATTTATGGTGTATTACAATGGTCTAATAATCTGAAAAGACATATTACAACTGGTCCAGAACTTTAAGGAGTATTTTCAATTCTTCAGGGGATATTTTATTTTTAAACTTTTGATCAAGTCCCCAGGCAATGGTATATAATTCGGGTCCGGTTTTCTTTGATTTATCAGTTAGAAAAATTAAAATAGACCTTCGATCATCGGGATCAGCTCTCCTTTCTATGAATCCTCCTTTTTCCATCCTATCCAGAATTCCTGTGAGGCTGGAACGATCTAAACTTAACCTGAGTGCCATATCTTTAAATTTTATTCCATCATTATCAAATAAAACACTTAGGGCATAGAATTGAGCGGGAGTGATGTTAAATGGGGCTAGTTCACTCTCACAGTGCCTATATATTTTACGGTTGACTTTACCAAGCTTAAAACAGAGATGTCTTTCTGGTCCATCATTATTATTCACGTTTTTGGCCTCTTTGATAGTTTATAAACGGAGTGCTATTTATCTAGTTTTTTGTGTAACTGGATTATTACTTTTTTAGTGAGATTTTATTCATATTTCCAATTGCAAGTTTATACAAAACAAATTGATATAATAATCCAAATTCCATGATTCAATAATTTTTTAATGATCTCCTTTTTTGGGTTCCATTGGGAAATACAGTTATCCAGCTTTTCTTTTTTACAGTTTTCCTTTCTCTTCTACAACTTCTACTGATTGTAACATTTTTCAAATGATGCTTTTTTACAGTTGAATATGCATTCTCTATTTCCCAGTGACTTGGATTTCTGGATATGCCTTTTGAAGCTTTAAAATCATTTATTCTGTATTCTATTTCTGGATCTAAATTTGAAATAAATCGGGCAATATTTTCTATTTCAGCCTCATCTATAATTCCCGGTATGTAAACCGTTTTAATGATCAAGTTGATTTTTTCATGAATCTTCCCTACATTTTCAAGTATGGGATGATTTGAAAAACCAGTATACCATTTATGCAATCCTTCATCATAAGCCTTCAAATCCAGCATAATTTCACTTAATCCAGCTTTAATTAACTCATTAACATATTCCTCATTTAAAAAATAGCCGTTAGTTTCTATAATTATATCATCACTGAAATTTAGTTTAGAAACTAGATCAATCAAATAATTCCTGTTCAGGGTTGGTTCGCCACCGGTTATTATAATTTCCTCCGGAAATTTTTGATAGTAATCAAAAGAAGCTTTTTTCACCAGGCTTACCAGTTCCTCAACACCCATTTTCTTGCCTATGATGCCTTTTGCCGGACTGAAACAACCTTTACATTTAAAATTACAACCAGAAAGGGTTATCCAAACTCTTGGTTTAATTTCAGATAGAGTGATGAAGGGGATGTGCCGATATTCCATTTAAAAGCCCCAATAATCTTATTGATATTTTTAAATTGATAAATTACTGATGATTATCTTTAAATTATAAGTTAAACTGGTTATTGTCTTTAAATCAAGGTTAAACTGATGATTTAGTGGTAACCAGTTCACCATGTTTAACTCCTTTGATAGCTCTTATATGGTCTGCCAGTTTTCGGATACTTTTTGCTTTTCCTTTAACCATGAGAACTTCCAGGCAGTTATGTTTTTCCACATGCACATGGCTGGTGGCAATGATCTCACTTAGATGGAAGTGTTGAAAATGCTGGAGTTCATTGGTCACATCCCCCACATCATGATCATAGATTATAGTTAGGGTCCCGATTACATCCTCATCTTCACTTTCAATATGAGCTTCGATGATTGATTTACGAACCAAATCACGGATAGCTTCTGATCTGTTGGTGTATCCTTTAGTTTTTATAAGTGTATCAAATTTTTCTAGAAGTTCTGGCTCAAAGGACACTCCTACTCTCTCAACAGTCATATTAAACCTCAAATTTCATTTTTATTCTATTTCATTCCTTATATGCACATAGTGCTACCCTCATTAAAAAGTTTGCTATGGGAAAGTTTTTATATTATAACACGTAAAGGTAGCACGATCCTGGAATAGGTGCTACCAAACTTTGAAAATTATTTCCAGGATCACATTCTTATAATTCAATTCAGCGGTGTTTTGATGGCAATTCATAAGATAACTTATTCAAAAGAATTTAAAAGAGCTAATCTCCATAACTACGGATGTAATTTTAACTGCTCATGGTGTCTGTATAAACTGGAAGGAAAAGCCAGACCAAATAAATTCCTGAAGCTTGATGAAATAAGAAAAGTATTAAGTGAACTGGATATGGAAAGGGCTCATTTTGTAGGGGGAGAAATAACCACCTGTTCTCAACTATCTCAAATAACAGATTTTACTAAAAATGAGTTGGGTGTTTATACCAAAATTGGTCACTCCAATGGTTTCAATTTACCTCCTAAAAGCATTGATGCCATTTCAATGAGTATTAAAAGTTTATCTGAGGATTTCTACCAGAAATACACGGGTAAATCCAATAAAACGGTCCTAGAAAATTTCAAGACTATCTATCGCTGGGGAGCTGAAATTGATGCCAGCAGTGTGTACATCCCCGGACTGGTGGAGGCAGATGAAATCTCCAGGATTGCAGAGTTCATTGCCAAAATAGATCCAGAAATAAAATATCATATAACTGGTTACGTCCCTGTACCTGGAGTGTCCTGGCGTTCACCAACCTATGATGAAATAATACAAGGAAAACATGCTGCAGAGAAATATCTGGAGAAGGTTAATCTGTCATGGTTCCCTTCATCTGATGAATATACAAAAATGATTCAGAAGAGCCCCGAATATCAAAAAATAACCGTGGCCTGAATGACCGGGATCCTTAAAAAAATTAAAAGAAAACCATTGAAATATTTCAATGGTTTAAATTAAGCTCTTTAATTCACTTTTTTTATCCTTCAACTGTTTTTTCTCCTCCAGAAAGTTTACCTCTCAGTCCCAGGGAAAGAAGGGTTAAGACCACATAAACCACTGCCAGATAAAGGTACACATGGCGGAAGGAAGCTGTACCAGAAGCAGAGAAATCCAAAGCAGAACCTAAAATAGCTCCTCCTAAAAGCGAACCAGTGTTTAACAGGATGTTCAGGAGTGCCTGGCCAGATGCTCTTTCTGATTTACCCGTTTCATCCAGGAAGATGTAGTAAAGGGCGTTACCTACAATGGATGCATTACCAATACCAATAAGCACTAAAGAAATTGCGAAAAGGTACAGGCTGGAGGAATAACTCATTATTACCATGCCTATGGCAGTGAGAATTCCACCCACTACCATGATGGGTTTTGCCCCGATTTTATCTAAGAGTTTACCCACTACTGGTGTAGTTATAAGGGAGGCAATGGTCATAGGTAGTATCATGTAGGCGGCGGTGGAATAACTGAGACTGAAAGCCATAGATGCGAAAGTGGAAAAATAGTAGGTCCCGGCCATGGCCAAATATCCCACCAGGGTCACTACACTTGCTATAAGAGTATCTCTCTTTTTTAAAAGGCCAATTGGTAGGATAGGTTCTAGGGCTTTCCTTTCCACCCACCAGAAGATAACAAGTGCCAGGATGAAAATTCCCAGTAAGGAATACTGGAGGGTGGTTGAGGCTTGTCCACTGAGATTGAATATGAAATAGGCAATGGTGGCAATGGCTATGCCCAGGAAAATCATGCCTTTCCAGTCGAAGGTAGCATATTTTTCACTTTTTTTGCTTTCAGGTAGAAGATAGTATCCCAGGAGGACCACTATGGCAGCCACAGGGATGTTTATTATGAAAACCCAGTGCCAACCGAAATTTACAAGGAAACCGGAAATAGCAGGACCCAGGGCGTATACCAAGGCGATTATGACTCCGAAAGCACCCAGAATGGTACCACGGGTTTCATCAAAGTAATCCCCAATAATGGTAATGGCCAGCACAGATAACACTGCACCTATACCTTGCAATGCCCTTCCTATAAGTAACATTTCAAAAGACTGTGAAAAAGACACAGTTAACGTTCCAACAAGGAATAAAGCTGCGTTTAGCACGTAAATATTTTTTCGACCATACTTGTCAGATAGTTTAGCCATTATGGGGGTAGATAAGAGTAAAAAAAGGATTTCCATGTTGAAAATCCAGGTTATAACACTCTCACTAACTCCAAAAGATTGTTGTATTGATTCTAAAATAGGACTAATAGTTGAACCATCTATGGCTATCAGTATGGCCCCTGCAAAAATTACTGCCAGAATTTTTGTTCTAAGATTATCAAACATTTTTTATCTCCCCTCAATCATGAATATACTGTATGCTAACATTTAAATAAATATTTCCATCTTAGTATTACTTAAATGCTTTTTCCTGGAAAAAAGGTAATAAAACAGATTGGAATTAATTAATAATGATTTCATGGGGGGGAATTGATCCTAAGTAAAAGTTAAAAAATTAGAAATAGATGTATGTGTGATACAAAAAAGAAAAAAATGTTTGATTAATTTTTTAATTGATCAGCAAGGATTCTCTGAATTTTTGAATCTTATTATGTCTTCATTATCAACAAAGAAATTGTCTTTTTCAATGAAAATATCATTTTCATCGAAGCTAATGCGGAAGTTATCTTTGCACCATCCTAATTCTTTTAAGGAACCTCTTATGACGGCCAAGTTGGAGGTACTGTAAGGAAAGTTGATCCATTCCAAGTCACTGCCTTCGTTGAGTTTTTTTTCCATTATTTCCAGTTCTTTAATAACAGTTATTTTATCAAGGGATTTATTTCGCATATTAGCACCTATTTAGTACATCATTATATCTTTTGGGGGAAAATATGAAAAATTATGGTATGGGGCATCAGGGTGGACGATACATTTGAGCGAATTTTAGTTGAAGATAAGGTGATGCCCCTATTTAAGATGGCCAGAAGGGATCTTGGTTGGATCCCCACTGGAGACGTCTTGCGAGGAGGAAATGGCAAGTTCATCAATTTAATACAAAAACACCGCTTTCCACCCTTATGGTAATACTTTGTTTGGTGTTATTCGTACAATGAAACCATAGCACATCCTCTTATTTAAGACTTTCTATTTATTTTTTATTATTACTGTTAAAATTAAGCAAGATGTAATGTAATTAAAAATTTTTTAAACTAACAATTTTTTTAAAATAGTTGTGGAAAGTTTTATTTAGTTTTGATGTATTGTGTTGAGATAAGTCCAAAAATAGTTAACATTTAAGCAAATTAGAAAGATTTAGATTAGAATAATCAGGGATCTGCTTTGGTTTATGTTGTGGTTGAATTAATTCTCAGATCCCTGACACCCCTATTTTTGAAAACAGCGGAGGTTTGAATGGTTGTAGACATATGGTTGTTGTATTGTAGACAAATAATTCATTGATCCAATCTACTATTTATAGTTAATCATTAAATACGAGATAGTATTACTTTTGGAGGGGGATTAACTGGTGATCATTGTTACTTTAGGAGTTCAAACAGGCTTTAAATAACGATCATAGTTTGAAATAGTGGGATTATAAGTTAATTTGTAATATTTTTTTTAAATTTATAAATACATTATAGGGTGGTATTCAAAAATACAGGGTCTTGGCAAAAGTTTAAATGTTCTATTTTTCATCCTAAAACTCTATAAATACCAAAAATAGGCCTAAAATAAAAGCGATTTAAATAGTTTCTATCCATTTTTAACATTATATTTATTTGAGGCCTACATTTTATTAAAAATTGTTTATTTTATTTAAATATGGCTTTCATGAGCATTAATCAATAATTATATATTTTTTTAGATTTTAAATCCAATTTATCTGTTATTATTTTCTGAGATAGGTTTAATTTATTACGATTCAGACGAATATGGGGTTTATCGTAATAACACAAACCATATATATGATATTACTATTAACCTTTTTTATAAAATCTAAAACAATCTGAAGGGGATGATTTTTATTAAACACATGAAAAGAGAAGTGATCCTTCTGATATTAATAATAACAACTGCTTTAACCTTATGTGGGGTAGTAACTGCACATCCGGGTCATGGAACTCCGATAGAGGTGCCTTCTGACACAGGAACAGATGATACCTCAAGTACGGATACTGGTACTACTGATACTGGTTCAAGTTCTACTACAGGAACCAGTTCGTCAAGTTCTTCAGCTACCACTTCAACCCGTACGACTTCATCAGGTTCTAGTAGCACCACCGACGGAGGAACACAATCTGCACAGACTGGGGAAACTGACACTCAGACAACTACAAATGACAATGATGGAAATTCGACGAATTCAACTATTTCAAATTCTGCTGAAGAAGTCGGAGATACTTCTGGCTCTTCAAACACTTCTGCAGGTGGACCGGCAGCACTGATTGGTTTAATGGTGGTTGTTGGTTTAATCGCCATGACTTTTCCCTACAAAGAAGGAGGCACTTTCAACAGACTACAAAGCCGTCTTTTTGGCTAGGATAAATAATTCATGATTAATTAGCTTCTTATTTTTTTATGAAGTTAATTAACTTTAGTCAGACCTACTTTGTTTTATGTTTGGACTAATTTGTTTTCTAGATTTCTTAAAATGCAGTTCAAACAGTCAAATTAATATTCATAAAAATGATTATAAAAGGAGGTTTTAAATTTGCATTTATCTGATGGACTTATACCTTTATGGCAGGCTGCAATCTACTGGATTTTAACTTTTGCCATAATCGGAATATACTTTTATAAACTTTCCAAAACTGAGGAAAAAGAGAAAATACTTGTCAACACAGCCATTTTGGCAGCGGTAACTATCGCTGTATCCTCTATATCTATACCTTCACCCTTTGGGGTACCTATACATCTATTTATAATACCATTGGTGGTAATTCTACTTGGACCTTTCACTGGAGTAACTGTGGAATTTTTATGTCTCATAGTACAGTTTTTGTTCCTGGGAATGGGTGGTATAACCTCTTTAGGTGCTAATACCATAACTATGGGGATAGTTCTGAGTTTTTCAACTTATATATTCTATAAGTTCACATCAGAATTGGATGATAGATTGAGTATTTTTGCAGGTACATTTATGGGAATTATCATGGCTACTATAGCTCAAGTGGTAATACTGTTAATTGCAGGTGTGGCCACCTTTGAAGTCCTACTAGCTACTTTAATACCTTTCTATCTATTTGTAGCGGTTGTTGAGGGTATTATTAACATATTCATTATTCTGACTCTCTTTAAACTGAAACCCGAATTGGCACAAGTGGAAAAAATTTAGTGAGGTCAAAAGATGAGAAATTTAAAATTAATCGGGCTTTTACTATTGATGGTGGCTGGTTTTATGGTTCCAGTCAGTGCACATGGGGTGCATGTAACCACCAATGAATCTGCTATTATTATAGCTGATAATGCCACGGGAGCACTGGCTAGATCAGTGGCAGATGATGTGGGGGCTAACATCACAGTTTATAAGTTTGCATCAGCTGATGATGTGACCCATGAACTGGAACACGCCCTTGAAAATTCTGATAAAAAAATTTTGGCCGTTGCTTACACGGACACAGTTCAAGAATTTATAAACCAGCATCCAGAAGTCTCCAGCCGAATAGTGGTGGCTGATGCCAATGAAAATTCAATTCGACAGGGTTTAACCAAGTTAAACGTAGTGGGTGTGAATAGTTCAGGCTTTTTAACCCCTCTGTTGTCTGGTCTGCTCATTGGATTGGTATTCGGTCTAGGAGTAGGTGCAGTTTGGATGAAAAGGAAACTTAGTTAATTTTTTTTTATTTTTATTCTTTTTCAGGATAAATTCGGATTTATCATATATTTAGATTTGATTTTTTTAGATATGAAACATTTTTTTTAATTATCAGATTATATAAGGTATTCCCCATTGTTTTAATACTATTTAATAGTTTTTTAGGATAAATTGTACTATAATTTATTTTTTTTACTATAATAACATTAAAAAGTATTAAATAATAGTTCCGATTAGATATTGATTACTTAGTAAACAAAAAGAGGTGAAAAAGTATGAAAAAGCAAATTAAAAGATGTGGAATTCCACTACTGGTTTTAGTGGTGTTTGTAGTGTGTTTTTGTGGTGTTGTAACAGCACATGACACAACATATCCCATTGTGACTATTGACAGTCCGAAGCACAACTCGGAAGTTAATGGTACGGTTCATGTTAATGCAACAGTGGATAGCCATACTGAAATTACTAAGGTTGTTTTCAATGTTAGTGATGGTAGTGTTTTCACGGACTTTAATGGAAATGAAGGTTGGAGTTGTGATTGGGATACCAGTAACACTCCTAATGGGCAGTACAGTGTTAAAGCCACTGTGCATAATTCTGATGGGTTAACTGGAAGTTACAGTATACTTGTGAATGTTAATAATACTGTTCAGGCTACTCAGCTCAGTTTAACTGATGTTCAGGCAATGCCTAATCAGGAAGTGAATTTAAATGCTTTACTGAAGGATGCCAGTGATAAGCCATTACAGGGCAAAACTGTTCAGTTTTCAGTTAATGGAACCACAATAGGCACTGGAACCACAGATAGCAGTGGTGTGGCAACCTATGCATACACTCCTACAGGCACAGGGATTTACAATATTCAAGCTATTTTCAATGGTGATTTAAGATACGGTGCTTCTGAAGACAACGCTACCCTAACATCCATACCCAACAATCCCTTCCTAGAATACAGCACATATTTAGGAGGAAACCTTTTTGATAAAGGAAGAGGTTTAGCAGTGGATAATGAGGGAAATATATACATTGCCGGGCAAGCACAGTCCACAGACTTCCCAACCACTTCAGAAGCTTATCAAAAAAATAATGCTGGAAGTGCAGATGTTTTTGTGGCCAAATTCAAGTCTACAGGAGAAATAATATACTGTACACTGGTGGGTGGAACTGGTGCTGATACTGCCAACTCACTTGCAATTGACAGTGAAGGAAACGCTTACGTCACTGGATTTACAAGTTCTACAGACTTCCCAACCACTGCTGGTGCATATCAGACCACAAAAATAGGTGCTCAGGACGCGTTTGTCTTTGCACTGAACCCTACAGGAACTGCTCTACTTTACAGTACCTACCTTGGAGGAACAATCGTTAACCGGGGATGGAGTATTGCTGTGGACAGTGCAGGTTGTGCGTACGTCACAGGAATCACCAATTCTCCAGACTTCCTAACCACTGACGGTGCATATCAGACCACCAAAAGTGGCCCAACATGGAATATTGGTGATGCATATGATCAGGTTTACCAGGATAGTTTTGATGGTTTCATCGCCAAACTGAACCCAACTGGAACTGCTCTACTTTACAGTACCTTCCTCGGAGGAAGCAGTACAGAACAGATATTCAGTATCGCTGTGGATAGTGCAGGATGTGCTTACGTTTTAGGAGATTATACATCATCCCTGGATTTTCCTACCACTGAAGGTGCTTTCCAAAGAACCTTTGGAGGGGGAGCATGCGATACTTTTGTAGCTAAACTGAATCCAAATGGAACATCTCTGGTTTACAGTACCTATCTTGGAGGACTAGGAGATGACCATGGAGAAGTACTGGCAGTTGATTCTGCAGGATATGCCTACATAACTGGACAGACAGTTTCAGAAGATTTCCCAGTAACTGACAATGCCTTCCAGAAAATCTACAAAGGAATTGGTTGTGATGCTTTGGGTGGAGATGCTTTTGTTGCTAAATTGAATCTTAACGGAACTGATCTAATTTACAGCACTTACCTTGGAGGATCTTTAGATGATGATATAAAAGGTATTGCAGTGGACTCTGAAGGCTGTGTTTATGTGCATGGAGTTACACAATCCACGGATTTCCCAACCACTGACAACGCATATCAGAAAACTAAAAATGGACCAGAATGGGATGGAACTCCTGCATCCGAGGATCCTAACTTCAACCTCAGTTTTGATGCATTTGTTACCAAGTTAAATGCAGCTGGCAGTGCTCTACTTTACAGCACATACTTCGGAGGAAGTGCTGGTGAATATGGATTTGATGCAGCATTAGGTAATGGTGGTTTCATAATCTACGGCCGAACCTACTCCAATGACCTGCCAGTTACATCAAATGCCTACCAAAAAACCCACGGAAACGACTCAACTGATGGTTTATACAACATGGATGTATATCTCGCCACCTTTGTAAACCCCACTCAGATTACGACTGGTAGTGTTACTGGTGATAAAGGTACGACTGTTGATTTGAGTGCTACACTTACCGAGGCTAACACTCTTGGTGATGCTCCTCTTGCCAATAAGACAGTGCGTTTCATGGTTAATGGTGTGTTTGCTGGTAATGCAACCACGGATACTAATGGAGTGGCTACTCTGACTTACCCTGTTAGTCTTGTTGGTGGAAACTACACAGTACAGGTCTTTTTTGATGGAGATATAGATCATCTGGGTAGTAGTGTTAGTGGATCTTTGAAGGTGCCTCAGTCCAGTTTGTGGGTGAGGACTAGTTCTAATAAGGCTAATCCTATGGTGGGTGATACTGTTGTCATTACTTTTAAATTGAATAATGATGGTCCAGATCCTGCCAGTAATGTGGTTATGCGTTTTACAGTGCCTGAAGGCATGGAGTATCTTGGTGCCAGTAAGGACATAGGAAACATTGCATATGATCCTGTGACACGTACGGTTACATGGACTGTGGATAGTATGCCTGTGGGTGATCCGTATTTCAGTGTGGAAATGCTTGTCCAGAAGGCTGCTGTCTTTGGTTTACAGCCTCAAATCGCCAGTGGAACATATGATCCTACCATTACTAGCAGTGTTCCGTACAGGACTCTTACCACAGTGGAAATGGAAGCTGATACTACAGATAATTCTAACAATTCTGTAAATGCAGCTACTATCACTGAAACAGGTTATGGTGCAAGTTTGAACGCAGCCAATGGCACAGTTCCAATGCAGAGTACTGGTGTGCCTGTCCTGCCATTATTAGCAGCTCTGTTAATAGTGTTGAGTAGTACTATACTGCCCTGGAGAAAATAAATCAATTTTTTTCTTTTTTTCTTTTTTTGGTGTTAAAAATCTAATTACTGGTTCAATTTTTATTAAGAATGTTTCATTTTTTTTTGAATTGGGGTTATTTCTGTTTTCTTGTTGGATTTCACGGTTTATTATTAAATATTTTAATATTAAAATTAAAATTATTAATATAAAATTAAGTATGTGCCTTTATTTTTACTAATAAATATATAAAAAGTATTAAATATTAGTTTGTTCCAGATATTGATGATTTTAAAAAACAAAAAAGGAGGTGAAAATAGTATGAGAAGACAAGTGACAAAACAAATGATTTTAATAGTAACGTGCCTTGTTTTCGCATTAGCGCTATCAGGTGCGGTAGCAGCAGAAGATTCACAGGGAGGTGAACTGGACGATACAACTCTGCAAAGTACTTCTGAACAATCAAACAGCAGTAATAACGATGGTTCAAATGAGTTAGATCCCCGGATTTATGGTGTGATTAAAGAAGATACCACACCAACAGATGGGGCCACAGTTACTATCAAGAACCCAACCACCAATGCAATCATAGCCTCGGGAACCACCAATTCCAGTGGAGAATATGATATCAGTTTTTTATCTGATCTTACAGAGTTCAAGGTGGAAATAGCCTACTTAGCTTACAAGAACTACACAACCACAGTTACACCCACTGGTTCTCCAATACCCATGGCAAACTTGAACTACACATTCATGCCATCACAAATGCTCAAACCAACTAAAATGGTGGTTATTATTGGTGGTTATGGATTTACTCCTGTGCAAAAAATATTGGATGCATATAAAGAATTAAATCTTGAAGGGTATGACTTTGATATGAAAGTTTTTTATCATGCGGATTTAGCATTCGATGCAGATGCAAGGGAGAGATTTGCCAATGAACTTAAAACAGCTAATATATTCTTCATGACTTCAGGATTCTCTTCAACCCAACCTCAATCATATGAAGAGATTACACAGTTAATAGACATTTATTTGCCGAATGATGCTACAATAGTTCAGACGGGTTCCTATTATCTTGGAGAAAGGGATGCAACAAAAGTTTCCTATGGTTTTAGTGGTAGTTACAGCAAGGAAACCATTAAAAAAGTGTTTTTAAACGTTCTCAAAATCAGTGGAACCATAAGTGATTCAACAGACATTAACATTGTTCCGGAGGTAGGTGAAGATCTTATATATCATCCAGATGCCAGTACAACCTTCAAAAACCTTACAGAGTACATGCAATGGTACACAGCAGCCGGTAAACTAAAACCGGGTGGTACATGGATTGGATTTGCATTTGATTATGTAAACTACGACACAGGCGATCTAAAGGTTATGGATGCAATCATCCGTGATTTAGAATCCAAAGGAATTAATGTAATTCCATTAGGTCAAAAAACTCCCTTAAGCCATACTGGAGAAGAACAGTTCGACATCTACCGTGATGCCTTTTATATAAATGGTACACCCCTAATAAGTGCTCTGATTGTTCAAAGTCACTCCAGTGGAATTCCCAAAAGTATTGCCATGTACGAAGAGATGAATGTACCTATAATTGGGGCGATGATGATCGGTCAAACCACCCTTGCAGATTACCTTGAAAACAGTACAGGAATAACTGGTGGATATGAACTGAATTTATGGACTGTTGGTCCTGAACTTGCAGGACGTGTGGGTAATGTACTGGTTGGTGGAATGGAAGTAGCAGCTGTAGATGAGGCAACGGGTATGGAAATAAAATTATTCACACCATACCAGCCAGGTGTAAACCAGTTATGCAATATGGCCATTGCCTGGGCCAATCTGAAAAACGAAGCTAATTCCCAGAAAAAAGTGGCTTTAGTCTACTGTGACAACACGCATGATGAAACCATGCCAATAGCAGCTGGTTTGAATCTTCCAGAAAGTCTCAGTAACATATTAGAAGCTCTTACAGCCAGTGGATATGACCTGGGATCCTATGCAAACTTGGATGCTACTGAACTACTGGCTCTGATCAATGATCATGGGCGAAACCTAAATAACTACACTCAAGACGATCTTTTAAACCTGATTCAAAAAGGAGCTATAACCATTACCAAAGATGAATATCTGCAATGGTACTCTCAACTTCCCAGCTCCCTAAGAGAACAAGTGGAAGCCGTTTGGGGTTCTGCTCCCGGAAACATGATGGTTTATGAGGATAAAATTGTTATTCCTGGTATGATACTTGGTAATATATTCTTGGGACCACAACCAATCTGGAAGTGGAATGGAACAATATCCAGTCTTTATGACAGTGAAAACCTACCCCCAACTCATCAGTATATTGCATTCTACCTGTGGATGCAGAATAAGTTCCAGGCCGATGCATATGTACAAGTAGGTGATCACAGTACTCTTGAGCTTCTACCCGGACACAGTCTGGGAATGACAGAAGATGACTGGCCTAACACTCTCATTGGGTACATGCCACATATCTACATCAGAAACATGGCTGGAGAAGATGCAACAGCGTCCAAAAGGAGAGCTTATGCACTGATAATCACTCATCTGACACCTGCAGTTGCCCAAACAGAACTATATGGTAATCTGGGAGAAATGCATGACCTTTTAACTTCCTTTCAGGATGCCTATGACCGCAACGACACTGCTCGGATGGCAGCATTAAAACCTCAAATATTAAACAAAATCAACAGTGAACCAGGTTTAAGTGAGCGATTGGGTATAACTTCCACCACCAACTTTGGAATCATTTATAATCAGGTACATAACTATCTACACAGTATAATGAGTCAGGTAACAACTTACGGTCTGCACACCTTTGGAGAATTACCTGATAATGAAACACTGGAGAAATTCATAGATGCCATCATAGCTTTTGACCCAGCAAACCGAACCAGCAGACGTGATGAAATCAGAGAATTACTGGTACAAAGTGCTTCCAATGAAATGAGTGCACTATTAAATGCCCTGAGTGGAGGTTACATTGAACCAGGTACTGCTGGAGACCCAGTACGTTCACTGGACACACTACCAGCAGGACGAAACAAGTACACCTTCGACCCTAGAAAAGTTCCAGACAGCGCGGCCATGGTTATAGGTAGTGACACCACAGAAACGATGCTTAAACGCTATATAGACACACATGGTGCTAACAACTATCCTGAAACTGTTGCCATCCCTGTAAGTGGAGGAGAAGTCATGCTCACTTATGGTCAGAGCATCGCCAGTATTTTCTATTTACTGGGTGTGAAACCAGTCTATAGTAGTGGTATGGTAGTAGGTGTTGAGGTAATCCCATTAAGTGAGCTGGGAAGGCCCAGGATAGATGTACTTATCCAGGCTTCATCCAGTTTAAGGGATGCCTGTCCAGATGTAGTTCGACTGATTGACGAGGCCATAGAAAAAGTGGCACTTCTAGATGAATCTACAGAGTCCAATTATGTCCGAAAACATTACTTGGCCATGATGCCTGTTCTGGAAGCAGAACTCCTGGCAGAGGGAAAAAGTGTTGATGAAGCTAAGGACCTTGCTGAAAAATTGGCCAGATCAAGGATATTTGGTTTACCACCAGGTGCTGATCCCCACGGAGTTGGAGTTGCAAGACTTATGAACTCTGATTCATGGACTGAAGAAGAATTAGCAGAAACATATCTAGATTATAACTCCTACATCTATGGAAATAACTTGGATGGTATGTATGGTAGTTATGGTCGCACCATAATGGAAAAACTACTAAAAACTGTGGACACTACCATGGTAGTAAGTGCCAGTGGAATCTCAGGCCAACACCGTTACTTTGGATCTGCAACATTGAACAATGTAGTGAAATATCTAACCAACAAGGATATAACCAGCTATATTGTATTAACCAGCACATCTCAGGTTCTCACCCTACAAGAATCAATGTATGATGACCTGACTTTAACCTTGTTCAATCCAACATGGAGGGATGCATTGTTGAAGGAAGGTTATTCTGGTAGGGCTACCATTGCTCTTAGGATAAGAGGTATGTTCCGTTCAGATGCTCTGGCAGATATTGTTAGCAGTGCATCCTGGCAGAGGATAGCTGATAATTATCTGTTTGACCAGAATGTATTCAGTCAATTCGACTCTGATCAGCAAAAAATGATTGCCAATGCAATTTACCAAGCGAACATGCGGGGTATGATGCAACTCAATTCGGCTCAGGCATCTCAGCTAGCTCAAATGTTAGGAATGCCAGTCACGGGACAGACTACAACTACCTCTACTAATAGTGGACAATCAGCAACAAGTCCTGGTGCAGTAGGCCAGTCATCGGCAGGTGTAAGTTATCAGTCCAGTTCTTCTGGTGTGAGTTCTCAAACTTCTACTGATACTGCTGAAGCTGGTGATCAGTCTGCTGGTGATAGTGGAAAAACCTATGAGGTTTCTAAAGCCACTTCGCAGGGAGTTGATGATACTCCATGGGGAGCCTATGCTGTGGTGGGAGTAATAAGTGTTTTGGCCTTAGCAGGTCTCGGATTCTTCTTCAAAGGTAGTTTGTTAGGTAGATAAACATGAAAACCATTTTCCCCCTTTCTTTTTTTGGGGTAATACTCATTTTTTTTATTTATTTTTTATGATGTTTATTGATCAAAGAAATTAAAAATAAGCATATTAATTAATAAATTTTTTCTCCACATCTTTATCAAGGGTTTTTTGATGTAGAGTGTAAATGATTTTTGTATTACAAAATTGGCAGAAATCACTATAATCATATTAATTTTTTCTTAAGTATTAAAAATTTGGGGATTTAGGGTAAAAAGTAATAACATTAATCTTAAATATCGTATTACTCAAATGTAGTTCTGACATCCAATTTTAATAAAAAACAAAGGAGGTGAAAACGTGAGAAACCAAGCCATATTATTAATCGTGACGGCTATGTTTGTTATGATTATAAGTGGAACCGCATTTGCAGAAGACAATATAACCAAAAACGACATCAAAATCAACTGTACAACTATCTATTCTGGTTCAACCCATCAAGAGTTGATGGCGGATGCTGCAAAAGAGTATCCGAACATGAACTATACAACACATTTGACCACAAAACTACCGACTACGCTGAATTTCAGTAATCAAAATTTGATAATGTTAGATTTGTATTCGGATTCTTACGTTCCTGTGGTTCAAAGTGCCATAGATGATGCCAAAAAGAGAAACGCAACAGTTATAGTTTTATCACCGCAATCAGACCTTGCAAAAAACCTGAGTAGTATAAACATGACTCAACACCCTTATATATTGGAATATTTCAATAATGGGGGCTATGAAAATGAGAAACGACTCATAAACTACGTGATGATCAACTTCTTCGGTTTAAATGAAACTGTTGAAGCACCTGTAGTTTATCCAACTACTGGAATATATCATCCAGATTCTTCAGTACCTTTTGCCAGTGTGAGCGAGTATCTGCAATGGTATCAGTCTGATGGGACACACTACAAATATGATCCAAGCAAACCCACTGTGGCAATACTTTTCCATCGGGACACTTATGTTAAAGAAACCACACCATGGGTTAATTCCCTTATTTATAAGCTGGAGGCCCAGGGCATAAATTGTGTTGCGGAGTTTGGAATGTCAGGGGATTCCCTGTCTGTTCTTATGAACACCACATCTTTAACAGCCAATCTTCCTATGGATCTAATTATTTCCGCTAAAAGTTTCAGACTGAGATCATACAGTAGTGAACCCATTGAAAATGGTGTAGTTTACCTTCAAGCCTTGAACATCCCCATTATTCGTGCAGTAGTTGGAATGTACCAGATCAGTCCTGAAATGTGGGCAAACAGTACAGATGGAATCCCATCGAACCTCATTGGGACTAGAGTTGCCATGCCTGAGCTTGATGGGGTTTATGAATCCATTGTAGTTGCAGGACAGGTTAAAAAACCTGACAGCGACGTTTATATAACTGTTCCTATTGAAGAACAGATGAACTGGCTGGTTAGTCGTGTATCATCTTGGATAAATCTACGCCGTAAAAGCAATGAAGAGAAAAAAATAGCAGTCATCTACTACCATCACACTCCTGGTAGAGGAGAAGTTGGAGTAATGGATGAAGGTGGTTTGAACACCCATGAAAGTCTGGTGAACTTTCTGCAGGCTTTAAAAGACCAAGGCTATGATATAGGTGGATCTGTACCTACTGTTGATGAGTTACGCGCTCAAATGCAACTTTACGGTAAAAATGTGGGAGTATGGGCTCCTGGTGAATTAGAAATCATGGTAAACACAGGTAAAGTGGAACTGATACCATTAGATGAATATTTACAATGGTTCAATGCTTTACCACAAGCTAACCGTGAAGCTGTCATCAACATGTGGGGAGAACCACCTGGTGACATTATGGTATACGAGAAAGATGGCCAGAAATACATTGTTATCCCTATGGTGAAGTTCGGAAACATTTTACTGGCTCCTCAGCCCATGCGCAGTAAAGACCAAAGTACCACTGCTATGTTTACAGATGATGCCATACCGCCCACCCATCAGTACATTGCGTTCTACATGTGGATGAACAAGGTATATGGTGCTGATGCACTGATACATTTTGGAACCTACGGAAGCTTTGAATATTTACCTGGAAAACAAACTGGACTATCAGCAACCACTGATTGGCCAGCTATACTGATACAGGACATGCCCCACATCTACCTATACACCATCGATGGAACAGCTGGAGCAACCCAGGCAAAAAGACGAGCTAATGCATTGATAATTGATTATTCAACTCCTGCAATTATTGCTTCTGGTTTGTATGGTGATTTAACAACTTTAGAAACTGATTTAACTTTATATGATCAGGCAGTTGACGAAACCGTTAAAACCAAGCAGAGAGATACAATAATTAATACGTGTAAGACTTTGAATCTGGATAAAGATTTAAATGTAGATTTAAATGCAGTTTCAAGTGCAGATGCATTTGACGTATTTAAAATAACACTACGTGATTATTTAACCAGGTTAAAATCAGAATACATGCCTTATGGGTTGCATGTTCTTGGGGAGAGCATAACTGGAGATCACTTGGTATCCATGGTGAATTCCATGTTAGGGTTGGACTTCATAAATTACACCACAACCAACTCCATATCAGAGAACCAGACCATTCAGCTCATTAATGAGGTAGTCATCAATGGTAAAACGCCGGAAGATGCTCAGAATCTTGTTTTAGGGAAAACTGATTCAAAATTAACAGATTTCCTTAACACAGCCAAACTCCATGCTCAAAACCTTCAAAGTTGTGATCAGGAAATGACCAGCTTATTGAATGCTCTGGAAGGGCAATATGTGGCTCCAGGGCCTGGTGGAGACCCCATCAGAAAACCTGATGCCTTACCATCTGGCCGTGACCTGTATTCCTTTGACCCAAGGGAGATTCCAATTAAATCATCCCGGGATCTGGGTGTGACCATGGCCAACGACCTTATAAACAAATATCTGAATGAAACCGGTGAATACCCCAAAAAAGTATCTGTTTTCCTGTGGGCCACTGAAACCATGAAGCACCTTGGCGTCATGGAAGCAGAAATACTGGCCCTTTTAGGAGTTAAAGTTGAATACGACAGCTACAACCGACCAACCAAATTATCGTTGATACCATCGGAAGAACTGGGAAGGCCTCGCATTGATGTTTTAATAGTTCCATCAGGAATATACAGGGATACATTCCCCATCCAGATGGCATTATTGGATAAAGCTATTCGAATGGCAGCAGAGGCAAATGACACAGCATACCCCAATTACGTCAAAGAAAACAGCGAAGCCCTATATGAATGGTTGCAAAGTCAGGGTTATGACAATGCAACTGCAAAGGAACTCTCCATGACCCGGCTCTTTTCAGCAGCCCCTGGAGGTTATGGTCCTTCAATTTCAGTACCCATTGCCCACACTGATAAATGGGATGATGAAGGTGATATAGCCGATCTCTTTATCAGAGGATGGGGATATGCTTAC
>Ga0334900_1000915_pt1 | contig 37011 bp, 33 predicted proteins | sample GraSluR3_MG_2_FD_207231 | JGI IMG/M metagenome (GOLD analysis project Ga0334900, IMG submission 207231) | Sludge microbial communities from methane-producing bioreactor in Wageningen University, Netherlands - Granular Sludge_31_08-R3 | ecosystem: Engineered > Bioreactor > Anaerobic >... | reverse complement strand
TAAAAAATTTTACAGGAAGTTAAATTAAAGAAACTGGCAAAAATTATTAAACAGGGTTCAGCGAAGAGGTAGGTCGGGTTTGGTTTTTGGGCCCGCAGGCCCAAAAACCAAACCCTCAGAAAAAATTTAACCGGACAGTAATGACCTCTTATAAAGAATCTTTATATTTTGCCAGTGCATCATTAAACTTAGATTCATACCTGTTAAGCAATTCAGGACTTCGCTTAAAGGCTTTCTTATACAGTTGCAGGGCTGAAAAATATTCTCGTTGCTGATAATAATATTCTGCTATTGTTATATCATTTGAGCTCTGTTCAAAGTTTTTTACCTTATCGTCTTTATCATACTGGCAGCAATGATCGTTTGGTTTATCAACAGCATCAAGCACATTGGCAGAATTTGCAATTCTGTCATAAAAGTTTTTCAGGTTAGTTTCAAATGAATATCCAGTCATGATTTTTGATTTGATCTCATATTACCCGATTAGACCTGATAACCTTACTGACGATATACCCTATAATAGAGTTCCTTAAAAAGAAACTTTTTAGAATATAATGCCTTCAAGCATCATATACATAAATATTTAGAAGCTATTACTTTCATTAAGAGATTTTACAAGCTCAATAACCAGAAATAGCAACAAGAAGGGTAAACGCTATGGTTTTCAAACAAATACTTTTAAATATGGCTTTTTGACTATATAATTTATTATTCCCGGTTTGATTGAAATTTAAACTGCTTCGGGGTTGATTTATACAAAACGAAACAATAAAGGGGTATAATAATGGTTTCTTCAATCAAATTCATTTATAAGCCCGATATAGTTATAAAAAACTCATTTAAAACTTTAAAATTATTGTTAAAATTAAACGATAGGTTATGTAATACATATGTATTATAAATGAGGTAAATATGAACCACCTGCTATGTAGCAAATGCAACCAAACCTACTCTCTCGATAAACCTATATGGAAATGTGATTGTAATGGACTTCTAAACCTGGAATTCAGAGCTATTATTAATAAAAATGACCTGAAAAACAGACCTCCCAACATGTGGAGGTATAGAGAAGCTATACCAGTTAATAATAATGAAAACATTGTTTCTTTTAAAGAAGGATTTACACCACTTGTTGACCTTAATATTTCTAATCAAAATGTCAAAATAAAACTAGAACAGCTTTTTATTACCGGTACCTTTAAAGACAGAGGAGCATCTGTTCTCTTAAGTAAAATAAAAGAGCTCAATATAAATAATATAGTCGAAGATTCATCAGGAAATGCAGGCAGTGCAATCGCTGCCTACAGTGCAAGAGCTGGTATTAATTGCGATATCTATGTACCTTCTTCAACATCACCAGCAAAACTTGTTCAAATAGTAAGATACGGAGCAACTCTGCACAAAATCAATGGAAATAGAGAAGATACAGCAAAAGCAGCAATGAAAGCCGCCCAAACACATTATTATGCAAGCCATTACTATAATCCCTTTTTCTTTCAGGGCACTAAAACTATTGCATATGAAATCTGGGAACAGCTTAATTTTAACGCACCAGATACCATGATTATACCTGCAGGCAACGGTACACTTCTTCTCGGAACCTACACAGGGTTTGAAGACCTGCTTAAAAACAACCTCATCAAAAAAATACCCCGGCTAATCGCCGTTCAGTCTGATCGCTGTGATCCTCTATATAAAATGTTTCATGAAAAACTTGATATGCTGCCAGCTATCGAAAAAAAGACTACTTTAGCAGAAGGTATTGCAATAAGAGAACCTGTAAGAGCCTCCCAAATTATTCAATGCATTAAAGAAACCAGAGGAACCGTTATAAAAGTTCATGATAGAGAAATTGAGGCTTCATTAATAGAAGTATCTAAAAAAGGTATTTATGTAGAACCAACATCAGCCACTGTTATTGCAGCTTTAAAAAAATATAACCCTGAAAAAGATGAAATTATAGTACTTCCTATGACAGGTCACGGCCTGAAATGTTCAAACATATTTTGATTAATACACTCGTAAATTTATTATTAAAGCATCTCAATAATCATATCAATTTCTTCAACTAACCCCGGATCCAGTTCTTTTGCCTTCGTAAAGCTCTGGAGTGCCTGCTTATTATTACCTTTCGCCATAAAAACCTCACCCAGATCAAAATAAGCCTGCGCAAACCTGTCATCTATTGAAATCGCTTTTTTATAGTTATTTATTGCTTCATTATACTTTCCTTTAGCTGCAAAAGCCATCCCAAGTTTGTAATATGTCATACTATATTTAGAATTTAGTTTTAAAGATTTTTTAAAACTCTTAATAGCTTCCTCATATTCACTAATTTCATTATAAGCAACACCAAGATAGTAAAGCGAAACTGGATTTTTAGGGTTTAATATAGCGGCTTTTTTCAACAGGTCAATAGCTTCAGCATACTGACCATTGTTACAATAAGCCTGACCAAGGTTAAATAGCGTTACCTCATCATCAGGGTTATACCTTAAAGCCGCTTTAAAAGCTTCTACTGCTTCATTATCTCTTTTGAGTTTGCCCAGCACTATACCAAGATTAAAATAAGACAAAGAATCACTGGAATTTACTGAAATTGCTTTTTTGTAGGCTTCAACAGCTTTTTCGTATTCTTCCATTCTAAAATACTTATCTCCAAGCAATCTTAAAGCTTTATAATCTTGTATTCTATTCATAATCTCCCCTCCGTTTAAACAACAGGAATGATTATTGTTATTATTCATAAATACAGTACCTCAAAACGATTATCAAAATACAAATATGTTTTTTTTAGAATATCACAGACTGGTGAACAAATAAAATATTACGAAAAATTCACAGGGTAGCATTTTCTATATTTTTGTGTTTTTATATCATGTGGTATATTGTATTATTCATAAGTAACCAATTTTGAATAGAGAGTTATGGCCAATATTCACAACAATGAAATAATGCAAAGAGGAGCCTTTAACAGGGGTATGAAGCCTGCTGGTGCCGAAAATGAATCTAACGGTATGGGTTCTCCCGGTTATTCCAGACTTGAAAATGAAGAAGACGAATTAGATGATCTTTTTGTGGATAAATCATCATCTCTGATGGATGCTTTAGCCTGTATGGCTTTCTTAAACAGTTCTAAGCTTTATGTAAAGAATAAATATAAATTCAATTAACCATATAAATTTACTGATTGGTTTTGTCAAGCTTATTTATACGGCTTTCTACCCTGTTTTTAAAATCAGGATTTAGTTTTTGGGCCATTTGAAAATTTTCAATTGCCTGTTTAAGCTCTCCTTTTGTCTCATATACTTCAGCAAGCCTGAAATAAAAGTCTGCTATATCAGGGTTTGCAGAAATAGCTTTCTTATAAAAATAAATAGCTTTATCTATTTCACCCATACCTGCATAAGTAAATGCTATTGAGTCGATTATTTTAGCTTCTCCTGGTTTTAAGTCTAAAGCCTTTTCACAGTTTGGCAGAGCTTTTTCATACTCTTGCATCAGGGCATAGGTCCAGCAAATATTGTTATATGCTTCAGGAAAGTTGGTTTTTATTTCTATAGCTTTTTTAAAGCTTTTTATGGCTGCATTATAATCTTCCTTTTCAAGAAGTTCAAGGCCAGCATTATTATATTTCTCAGAATTTTTATCTACATCAAGTTTTTCATACCACAAACACCCTGCAACAGGTAACATAAGCACTATTAACAATATTAAAAACCTATATTTAAACATCTTTTATCCTCTTTCTATATGTAGAGACTTATCATATAAGCTTTTGAGTCTAAACACTTAACAAAAAATCTTTTTCTTTAAAGCCAAAAAGTTTTATAAGGTTCCTGGCTTCTTCTTCTCTGTTGTTTTTTAATAATTCATTAATTATACTTATTTTTCCGGGTTTTTTAAAGTTTGATACATTTTGCTTCAAGTATTCTTGATAACAGGATACTTCAAATTGATCTACTTTAAAGGATTCCTGATCATTATCCAGAAAGAAAAATGTCTTATCTGAAGCATTATATTTTATTAAAAGATGGTTACCCCTATCCGGTCGAACCTGATAAATTTTACCTGTTTTTTTATCTTTCCAGAATGGGTTTTTAAGCATTTCCTGTAATTCTGTATTTTCTTCAACTTGTGTTGATTGTCTGTGTTTATCAATAAAAATAACATCTGGCAGGTTTAAAAGAGTTCTCAGGTATGCCCCAGGGTTTTGAGGAGATTTCTTTTTGACAAAATCTATTAGAAATGCTATTTTATCAGTTCCATAACGATCTATGAACTTATCAGGATTTGAAACCTGCCATTTAGAAAGAATCGGTTTAATTTTTTTTGATAGATTAATATCATCATTATTTTTGATTTTTAATGCTTGATTCTTTATTGTTCTGTCTCTATTATGTTCATGAAAGCTGTTCCTCACATCAGGAACGGTGGTGGTTTTCATGGAGGAACAGTTATCAGTTTTAAATAGAATATTACTAAAATAATAGCTATTTCGCTTTCCTTTTGTTTTAACAACGATAAGCAGGTTTTTAAAAGTCAGGTTATCCAGTGCTTTGAGGATTGTTGTTCTTCCCATTCTACAAAGTTTTGTCAGATAGGCAATAGAAGGAAATGCCATCCCGTATTTTTTGTTCCAGAGGCCAATTAAAACCCCCATAAGCCTGTATTCCTGGTGGGTCAGGTGAAGCTCTGAAGAAAGACGATTAAGATTTAAAAGCATAATACCCTGAACGTGTTGATAACTGTGCTTTTCCATACAAACTAAAACCTCATTATCAGGCATGTCAATTACTCCTTTGAATATTACTCAACACTTGACACCCCTACCATGAGAAGCTAAGATATAAAAAGCAATTATTTAAAGGGCTTCTACTCCGGTAGGAGTCTATTTATTTGTATACTAATGCATTAGTTTACTACTTGTTTTTGTTGTATTCAAGTGGTAAATTGGTAGAAAGAATGTTTTCTACCGTAGAAAGAGTGGTAAAAGATTGAAAAAAATTACAGTTTTAGAATATGCAAATTTACTGGGTGTCTCTGTAAAAACCATTTACAAAAGAATAGATAAAGGCCAGACGCCTCATGTGGTACAGGGTGGTAAAAAGCTTGTTACAATTGAAGATTTAGAATATTTACGGTTGTTGGGAGAAAAAGGAGAATCTATAACAGAACCCCAAAAATCATCAGTAGAAAATAAGGAGAATGAATCGTTCCATGATGCAGAAATAGTAAATGATTCACCAGTAGAACCAGAGTTTCAAATTGTTTCCATGGAACAAACTTCATTTGACCGGTTAATTTCATCAATAAAAGATCTTGCTGATAATCAACTTATATCCTGGAAAGAATCTTACAGTAGAATAGAGAGAGAATACCTAGAAATCAAAGCAGAGAATAAGGGGTTAAAAGAAAAAAATGAATCCTTGAGAATAGAGGCTATACAAGCAAAAGCAGAGTTAAAAATAATAGAAATAAGGGTAAAAGAACTAGAGAATAATAATTTAGTACAGGTAGAAAAAAATGAAGACCTGAAAAATAAAATAAAAGATCTGGAAAAACAGAGAGATGATTTAAAGAAACAATGTGATCACCTGAGGGAAGAAATTAAGAACAACAAACAAAATAGATCCTTGTGGGATAAAATTAACTATAATAGGAAGTTATAAAGCAATAAAGAAATCACCCGGAGGTGATTTCCTGTTTTTAAGAATGAAAGAACTTTTGCTAGCTTTGTTTACCAGCAACTAATTTATCTTTATTTTTAAGTACCAGTACACCTACAATACCCAGTATAATGAGAATTCCAATAAACAGTATTCCACCAAATATTATAAGGTAGATAATATTATGTACTAGAATTGAAATCAGAATTGTAAGGCCTGATAAGATAAACGATACAATAAATATAACAAATCCGATAAGCCCTCTTGAAATGCTACCAAAGATTGGTATAAAGTCAAGGACTACAGAAATAGGTGCAAAGATCATTGAGAGGCCAGCAAGCATCATAATAAACCCTGCTCCTCTTAAGACCCAGGTCCATATTTTATGTTCTGTTTTAAGCTGTTGAATTGCACTTTCACGATCACCTGTAAGCATTCTAAACATTGATTTATTATCTTTATTAGTGAAAGAAACAAGTTTATTTCCATCTATTTTGGCAAAAATAGTTCCATCTACACCTGATTTTAGTGCATTATAGCTGATTCTAATATCACCTATTTGTGGATTTTCAAGAGAACCACTACCTTTGTAAAGATAACCACTTACAAGATTAATTCCCTGATTAAACACTTCAGGAAAGATCATTTCTTTAGTAATGGTTAAATTTTCGGTTCCGGGAAGGTCCAGTGATTTAACATTAACTTCAAAAACACCCAGTTTACCGTTGTTAGCTTTAAATGTTTCACTGTTAATAGTTTTAGGAGGGTTTTCATGGCCCTGTGGTTTCTTGAAGCTGCTTGAACTACTAGGGCTTGAGGTCCATTTTTTATTATAGGTGTAGGTTGTTTTAGTTGTTTCAGAACCACCGACGTTTTTCTGGGTTTCAGAATGAGATGTTTCTTCCCAGGCATACATTTCAGAATTTCTATGTAAAGATAAGTAATTGCCGGGTATTAAGAACATTTGATCCCCAATAGTTTCATCTGTAGTAAGTTTTCCTGTAGTAGAAACAAATTTACCCTGCATTTGGGCTTCTGGTTGACTTTCTGCTTGAACAGGCACCGAAGTTTCAGCTATTTTTGAGTAATCAGCCCGGCCTTCATTCCAGAATAGAACGCCGAAAGAAGCAAGAAACAGTATGATACCAAAAAATACACCACCGATTGACTTGGAAATCCGCTGAAAATATCCTTGTTTGGTAACAGTTTCAAACGTATCTGACATAATTCTTCCCCTCATTGAGATACTGACCAAAATGTACAAATAACATAAATTTTAAACCATCGTATCAGTTTATGGGTAAAATGAAAAGAGAAAATTTTAAACTAATATTTAAGAGCTGCAACACCCAGGTGACCGTCAGGAAGCAGTGATATAGAATTTACCTGCAAGTTGTTTAGCGTATTAACAATTTCACCAGTTTTTTTAATGAATAAGATTCTTTTATTGTCTCTGTCGCCTATAACATAAACATTGTTATGAAGTCTAATTGCTGCTGAAGGGTGATTTAGATGATCAAAATACTTCCATAGTATTTGAGAGTCTTTATTAATTTCGATAATTCTAGCGTTATTATAGTCACTGATTAAAAAAGTATCATCAGGTAAGGCTTGAACGCTTGAAGGAGAATCTAAAAGCCCCTCTTTTGTTTCCCAGAGAATTTGATGATCAGGGTTATAAATTTTTATGCTATTCTGGCCTTTTAGGGCGACCAGGTAGTGATTATTTTTAAATATGTGTGCTTCTGCGGGATTGTCAAGGTTTTCAATAGAATCAACAACTTCTCCCAGAGAATTTACTACCTGAATAGACTTTGGGCCTGTTTGATTTACTATCAGGTAATTGTTTTCTGATGTTTTTTCAATATAGGAAGGGTTGTTTCCGGGGTAAATCCACCTTAAATTGCCATCTTTATCGGTTTCATAAAAGCTTGAAGTAGCCATATCAGCAATAAGAAGATTTCCTTTATTGTCTTTATTAAAGCAGGAAGGGTATTTATAAATTTTACTTTTCCATACAATTTTAGCGTCAGGGGTTATCTCCATAATAATTCCTGAAGGCTTTTTTTCAACTGTGTTACATCCATATACAAATAAGGTTAAAAAGAAAAGCAGAAAGATTAAAAAGTGTTTCATTGCTTAAGCTCCTTTATATGGGTGTTTATTGTGTTTTTATTAACGATATACATTAAAAATAGGCGTACTCCGTTATAATTATTGACAAAAAGAGTTCTGCCTGAGGGGTAATAAGAATGAAGGATATTAAAAGTATTATCAAATCCATCTAAACATGGTATTAAAAATACAACATCTTTGTTAACAGGTCTATTAAAAGGCTGATAAGTTTTTTTAATCTCTAATTCACGGTTTTTATAGATTGTATCATTCAATAAAAATCGTGCGCTGGCCATATCAAGGTTTATAATAACTGGTTTGCCTCCAGGTTCAAGGCTAAAGTTTGAATATACCGTATAAAAATCATACCTGTGCTTAAAATTCTTTATAGCATAAGCTGAAAGATTTATTGTTTCGTGTGCCCAGCCTTTAAAAATATTAAATGTATAGTTAGAATAATAGGTTTCTATATTGATTATAATTATTGCTATAACAGTACTATAGAGTAGAATAGGTGGTAAAAGCATATTCTTTATTGAGTTTTCTTTAATATGTAGTAATAAAAAATCAGTTATAGTAGATATATAAAGACTACAAATTATTGATGTAAGCGGTATAATCATAATAATACGCTGATAACCCGGTATATCTTTCGTTATAACCTGACAAAAGAAAATTATAATAATAGCACTAATAATAATAAGAGCTGATGAAGGTTTTTTAAAATGGATTAATAAAAGTGGAAGCCCCAGAATAAAAAGGATACTGGATACAAAATCTAGAAAGGGCCTGTTAACCTGGTAAGTAGTACCATGATCACGGGTTGAAAAGTATAGTAAAAAAGACTTTTTAGTATTATTTAGCAGTGTGATTATCTTATTGTTTGTATTTTGCAGTATACATGCAGGTTTAATCTGGCTATTTTCAGATATCAATAAAACATCATAAAACCTTTTATTCAGCGTATAAGGTTTTTTAATTGTTTCAATAAATAGAGGTGCACAGCAGATAGTAAATCCAGTAATACTTACAACTATAAACTTAATTATAGAAGTCTTTTTGTATAAGTTGAAAACTATAAGATACAGTAAATAAAGTATAACAATAATTATAATTGTTCTTGAGGCAAAATATGAATAAAATCCCAGACCAGCTAATACTCCTGTCAGGTATATAAGCGAGAAGCTGTTTTTTTTGAGACCTGAAACCAGCAACAATAAAGCCATAACAAAGAGTAAAATACTCTGAGTATTATTAAATCCGATTCGTGCATGGGCAATGAAAACATGGGAAAATAACATAAATATTACTGAGAGAGCGGCTATATTGCGATTAAAGAGTATTTTAAAAAGATAAAAACTAACTGGCAGGCTTATTAAACTTATAATAACAGAGCTTAACCTCAAACCAAAAATATCATTGGAGAAAATTTTTAGTGAAAGGTAAAGCGGGTAAAAACTTAAGTTAGGATGATAGAAAAAATCACTGAATCCAAAAATATTTACAGGAGTCTGCCATAAAAATTTCCTTGCTTGAAGGCCCATAAAGCCTTCATCATCAGTAACAAACGACGGCAAAAGACTCAAAAAAGGTATCAGTAAAGCCAGACCAGCTAATAATAGCATAATAATAAAAAATACTTCACTCTTATCTATTCTAAATGATGCTTTTAAATGTCTTACCCTGCTAAAATCAACTAATAACAAGAAAGGACAAACAATAGAAAGAATCCAGAACAGGTTTAAAAAGCTATAATAGCTATCTTTAAAAACCAGATAATAAACAATAACAGACAAAGAAACTATAGTTATAACCATAAAACAAAGATTTAATGAATTAATGGATATTGTAAAGGTGCTTTCTTCCTTATTTTCAGGTAATATTAATTTATCAAAAGGTTGAAAACGGCTATTTTTAAAAAATATTGTAGACAGTATAATAGCAAGAATACATAATATAAGACCACTAGCATAAAATAGCTCAGATGAAAGGCCTGATAGAGACGGTAAATAAGGTACAATAGTATAATATTCTTTGTGTGAAGAATAAATCAGAATCATGCCAGCAAAAGATAACCCCACCGAAAGGCATAACATAATTAATAACCCTCTGGTTGTACTTAAAGAAGAGGTTTTCAAGTGGAGATCCTTTTTGCAGGTTAATGGCTAAGCTATAAAGTATACCACACAAAAGCAATTATTGTGCAGCTATAAGACGATTATCGCCCGACTATACAACAAATAAGTATTATATGTAAAAACATACATCAAATAGGGCTTGCTATAGACGTAGCATCAACCAGAATAGTTTAATTTTTGGCCTTTTACTTTGCTATACCATGCTTCACAGGCGTTTATATAAGGTTTTTGATTATTATTGACATCTATATCAGGGAAAAAACGCTCTTTAAGTACTTTTGAAACCGGCATAGAAAGTAGTGGTGTCATAATCCTGTGTGATAAAATGGGGCCCATTAAAGTAAGTCCAACACCTATGCCTGTTTTAACCTCTTTTGCTACTTCAGGTGCAAGTTTTTTTAGAAGCTTTGATACAGTTTTATTTTGTTCTGTAATGTATGTCTTGCCTTTGGTACCCAGAAAACGGCCAAGAGTTATCATTAAAACAATTGCCAGAGTATAGTTTACAGCATCCTGTATGGCTAAAAAATTTCGCTGTTCTTCTGGTACTTTTTTGTTGTTATAGCTGGCTTTAGCATGAATAGCAGCCTCAATACCGTGTTTAACAACGATAATAGAAAGTGCTACCCCGCTATAGAAGTTTTCACTCGTAGCCATTTTTTTTGTAAAGTCATAGAGCCGTTTATTCTTGAAAACGGGCTGTATAACTTTATTTAAAATGCTTGCAGGTGCTACATTCATGCTAACCAGTTCCTGTTATTTTTTTTGTTTTGGGTTAATTGAGGTTTGATAGCTTCTTTTGTTTCAGTTGTATTGTTTTTATTTTCAGGGTAAATATATTTCATCACTCCTGGAAGAATTTTGTTAACAAGATAAACAGTAGGTGGAATAGTCAAAGCAACTGCTACACCGCCAGTAACCAGTTTTAATGCTGCAAGTTGCTTACTGCCAGGCAAATAAGGTATTGTACCAGCTTTTGCCCAGTTGTCCAGTGCTTTTGTAACCGGGGCTGAAACCAGCAAATTAATACCCAGCCCAAGAATTGCGCCAATGACATGCTTGACAGCAACATAATTTTTTGTCTTTTGATTATCCACAAAAGGGCTACTCATTAGTATAGCTGGTGTGATCGTCATTGAGGTAGCTTTTAAGATAATATTGCTTTTGACCTCGGTCAGGTGAGCAAGGCTCCTGAAAGACGATACAATAAGATTAGTCCCTACCCCCATTAATAAACCTGCGTTTCTGTTATAAATTCTAATTTCCCCACTCTTTTTATATACCAAATATACAAAAAATTAAAGCTGTAAATTTAAAATTTATTATAAAAAAATATCAAACATAGTCGTCTTCCGTAAAAGCAATTTTTGTTTGTATATGAGTTATAAATAAATCGCAAAAGTTTGTGTGTATAAAATAGAAAGAGTAAAAAGATTAAAGTAGATGAATCAATATAGTTGTTTTTAAGTAGTATCATTCATAAGGTTAAGTTTGTCAAACACAATAAAGCAAAGATTTAGAGCAATTGCTATAATGGTTGCCAGTGCCATACCTTTAAATGGTACCTGATAAAAGATTATTTCTATTCCACTGAGGCCTGTTATAAATATTATTGAAGTCAAAATAAGGTTTTTGGGCTTACTATAGTCTACTTTTTCTTCAATTAATATTCTTAAACCGGAAGCGGCAATTATTCCAAAGAGTAGTAATGATATACCACCAATGACAGAAGGGGGTATTGTGCTTATAATGGCTGTTAATTTACCTGATAAAGATAATAACATAGAAATAACAGCTGCACCTCCTATGATCCAAACACTATAAACTCTGGTAATAGCTAAGACACCGATGTTTTCTGCATAAGTAGTGGTAGGTACTGATCCAAAAAAGCCTGATAACATTGTTGAGATACCATTTCCAGCAAGTGATCGATCCAGGCCGGGTTCTTTACACAGATCTTTTCCTACAATATTACCTGTAATTACAAGGTGTCCTATATGCTCGGCAATAACTACAAATGCTGCCGGTAGAATTATCATTATAGCACCTGCGTTAAATTCAGGGAAATATATAGTTGGAAAAGATATCCAGGCCTGTTTATAAACTACCTCAAGATTCACAATTCCCATAAAAACAGCAAATACATAGCCAACAACAACAGCAATCAGTATTGGTATAACCTTAAAGAAACCTCTAAAGGTAACAGAGCCTACAACTACTGTAATAAGAGTTATAGAAGCCACTATAATTTCTTTTGGGTCAGGATTAGATACAGTAAACCCTGCCATTTTAGCGGCTGTAGGAGCAAGTTCTAGCCCTATTATAGCAACAATAGCTCCGATAGAAGCTGGTGGAAGGAGTGTTCTTATCCATTGAATACCGGTTTTTCTGACAATTAAAGCCACTATAGTAAAAATAGCTCCTGATATAATAAAACCTCCAAGGGCTGTTTGATAATTATAATGAAGCATAACGTAGAATACTGGTGCTATAAAAGCAAAACTAGAACCTAAAAACGCAGGTATTTGACCTTTACAGATAAATAAATATATTAATGTTCCAATACCATTAAAAAGCAACACCGTTGCCGGGTCAATTTTAAAGAGCACAGGCACCAGAATAGAAGCACCAAACATTGCAAAAAGATGCTGGAAGCTTAAAGGCAGAGCTCTTAAAAGAGGTACTTTTTCATCCACGTCGATAAAATCTTTTTTAATTGTTGATTCTTTCATTATTGTTTCCATTAAACATCAATTATTTTTCCTCTGATTATAAAGTGAAAGGCAGGGCGATAAAAGCATTTATTGAAAAGAAGGCAAAAAAACTATTACAATTGCATTTTAGATCTTACACACTCGCTCAAGTGTTCGCTCGCTTGAATTTACCGGGACTTGCATCAGGTGTTCAACCTAAACCACTATAAATTATTGTCAGAGGCTCCGTTCTTTATATTGAAGGCTGTTTTGGATTATGTATCCAAAAGAAAAAGGGGAGTTTGATAAACTCCTCCCCTACGTATTAGGTGGCTACATCAAAGGAAACATACAAACTGCCTATGATGATCACGGTGTATTAATCGAATATTTCCTTTAAGTAGATTTGAAGGGTATATTAACTATGCTGCTTGATATTTCTTTTCATTTTCTTTCTGTTCAGCATTCATCAGAGCGTTTTGTAAAATAGCTGCAAGTATATGATTGATTTCTTCAGGTGTAAATAGAGCCATAGTATTGTTATTAGCTTCAGCAGCCGGATCAATAGCACCTAGAAGGCCTCCAAGTATCGGGTTGGCACCGCCAGCCTGTTGATTACCACCAGCTGCAGGCACATTGTTTATTTCGTTCATACCGTGAAAGATGCCATTAGCAGCGGCTTTGTCACCCATAGCAATGACTCTATCATCACCACCATTGATTTCACCATCTCCGCCGACAGCTATTTTAACCTGACCGTGTTTTTTAGATTCAACCTGTAATATATCTCCTTTCTTGATTCTGCCTTCACGTTCAGCGGTAATATCTTTGCCGTTACTGTCGAGAATAGTAACTCTATCGTCTTTTTTGGCCAGTTCTAACCAGTCTTTGGTAGTCCCAGATTTTTTAACATCAATGCCAAATTCATCGCTGAGGTCTTTAATAACTGCTTTATCCTGGGCGTTGCCTCTTTGCTTGGCATGTCCTGCTTTTCCGCCTTCTGCTGCAGGGTTATTTAACAGTGGATTGGCAATATCTTTAACATCATCTGCAGACATACCAAATTTTGATAAGAAACCATTCAGGGCTTCAGCAAGATATTTTGCTTCCTGTGAAGATTCAGCTGAATTGATAGCCTGTGCATAGTATTTAATGACTTTTTGCAGGTTATAGTCAGCAATACTGTTGTTGTATTTTTCCATCTGTTGTTGAAGTTTCATCTGCATTTGTTGCTGGTACAAATAAGCATTTTGTGCGCCATAAATGGATGTCATAAACTACTCTCCTTATTTATGTTAGGTAAATATAATTTTAGTTGTTGCCGTCACCGTTTCCATTGCCATTACTACCGGGTTGATACAACACTTTTGAGCCTGTCATAATCGGATAATCATTTTTGCAACAGATCAGGGTTATTTTGGATACTGTGTTTGAAATAATCTCGTCGTTTAAGTTTAGTTCTTGCATTAATGAAATGATTTGTGTCATTTTCATTTCTCCTCTGGGCTTATAAATGTTATATGTTAAATAATTAATATATCCTCTGTATATATAAAAAATTTTTTGCACCCGCAATTGTTAGCATGTTCTTGTCAATTCGGAGTTTTGGGGTAGCTAAAAATAGCTAAAAATAGAAATCAGCTATACCATTCCACGTAAATAATTAATATATACTGATAGAATTCAGTAGGGTGTTTTTGCCCGCACAGCGGGCAAAAACACCCGGTCTCTATAATCTGAAATCTATACATTACTTTCAAGGATCAATATAATACACTTGATGTCGTGGAAAAATTTATAACCGACATCAAAAGGTGATTGTTTTTATTGAGTTTATATATTATTAACACTGCCTGTATTCAGACATAATGCAAATGTCGTGGTTTTAGAATACCACGACATTGTTCACAAAGCTTTCTTGTTATAACTCATAATAAAAACCTGGGGTCATAATATTGGTGCGCCCGGTTATTATATGAGCCTAACATCTTTTTTTGATCTGTTGATCAGGCGGCAACGGTTGGGGGGGTGGGGCAGTCTCTTCTGATTGTTCTGCTGATGGGGCCTTCTTTTTATTTTCTCTGTAAACATTCACTTTTTCAATCAACTCTATATTTCTGTCATTAAGAACATCAATCTGCTCAATAAACTTGTTTACCTTCACGCCATCAATGGTTTTAGTGGTTTCAATCTTAAGATCATCTATTTTATTGAGATTATCATTATATTCTTCCATTATTTTTCTTAGATACTCATCTTTTGGTATAGCTGAAAGTGCTATCCTTGAGATTTTATTGATAATTTGCTGCTCTTTAGGATTGTTAAAACGTGCATTAATATACTTTTTGTCGTTTAAATATTCTTTAAACTTGCTCATTTCATCAGGTGTCATGCTGAGAAATACTTTTTGTATTTCAGCAAGAACATCATCATCAACAAAATTTATTGCAAGTGTCATCAGGTTTTTGGCTTTAATCTTGTTTTTAATACGTATCTGATTGCCTGTTTGCTCCATATCATCGTAGAAAAACTGGTTATTAAACATAATAAACCTCATCTGGATTAACTATAAATGTAATTGATTATCTTCTTAAATATTCGGCTAAAGATTTCAACTCTTAAATATTTTAACTGAAAATCAAGAAATAATCTTGAGATCTCTGAATAATTAAAAAGTTCACAGATTCAAGAAATTAGTGTCGGGGGTTAAAAAAACCGCACAGCGGTTTTTTTAACCCCCTCCCTGTTTTTGCTGGAATCAGTAATTTCTTAATTAATCAGAGGTTCCTCTTTTCTTCTTTCTCAAAACCAGCGATCAACCTTTTACAGGATTTATTCACACAACTTCTGACCTATAATAACGTTAGAAATACTTAAAAAGAACACAAACCCGGAAATTCTTTAAAATAAATGCTTAACAAGGTCCCAATCTTGAATGTATACGTTATAACAACATCAAGGGCAGACTATGGCTTGCTATATCCTGTATTAAAAGAACTTGAAAATGATAATCAATTTCAAACTTACCTCATAGCCTGTGGATCACATCTTTCAAAACATCATGGCAATACCATCAATCATATCTATGAGGATGGCTTTAAAAACGTTATTATGATTGATACTGATATTAGAAGCGATACAGAAAATGACCTTTGTAAATCTATTGCAGCCGGGCTTAACCGGTTTTCTAATCTGTTAACAGAAAAAAACCCTGATTTTATTATAGTCCTCGGAGATCGTTATGAATTATGGGCTTTTTGCATTGCTGCGGTTATCCACAGGGTCCCTGTTGTCCATATACACGGAGGTGAATCAACTTCAGGGGTTATTGATGATCCTGTAAGACATTCAATAAGTAAAATGGCATCAGTTCATTTTCCTGTTATAGATCAGTACTCAAAAAGAATTATTCAAATGGGCGAAAACCCTCGTTATGTTTTTACTGCCGGCGCACCCGGTATTGATAACATAAAAAAAGTAAAGCTTTTAAAAAAAGAAGAGCTTGAAAAACTACTGAATATGAATCTTAATGATCCATTTGCCCTTATGACTTATCACCCGGTAACGCTTGACAATTATATGGATGCTGAAAACCAAATAAATGAAGTCTTTTCAGCTTTAATAGATATAAAAATAAAGACTATAATAACAATGCCTAATGCTGATACGGGAAATAGTCTTATATATAAAGTAATACATAAGTATTGTAACCAAAACCCCAATCAATTTAAATTATTCAAGCATTTAGGCCAGCAAAAATACTTAAGTATTATGAACAATACCACTTTTATGATAGGCAACTCATCAAGTGGAATTATCGAAAGTGCCTCGTTTAAACTACCTGTAGTTAATATAGGAGACAGACAGGGTGGGCGTTTCAAGCCTCCTAATGTTATAGATTGCCCCTGTATAAAAGAATCTATTTTAAATGCAATCAAAAAAGCCCTCTCAAAAGAGTTTATAAACACCATTAGAGATATTAAAAACCCATATGGAGACGGTAAAACAGCTAAAAGAATCGTTCAAACCCTTAAAAAAATTGATTTCTCTAACCCTGAACTGATAAAAAAAGGCTTTCATGACATCCTTGAAACTGAAAAGTCTAGCAAAAAAAGGGAATCGCTATGAAAATTGTTTTTATAGGTACAGTTGACTTTAGTTATCATTGCCTTAATGAGGTTATAAAGAATAATGGTGAAGTATGTGGGATTATTACATATCCTGAATCACCTATTAATAGTGACTATAAAGATATTACACCACTGGCAGCAGAACATAATATACCTGTATATCACACTGTTAACATCAATGATCCAGCATGTATTCAATGGGCCAGAGAAAAAAAACCAGATATTATCTTTTGTTTCGGTATTTCTCAGATCATAAAAACGGAAATGCTACATTTAGCACCAATGGGCATTCTGGGCATACACCCTGCACTATTGCCAAAAAACAGAGGTAGGCACCCTCTTATCTGGGCACTGGCATTAGGGTTAAAAGAAAGCGGTCTGACATTCTTTTTTATGGATAAAGGAGTCGATTCAGGGCCAATATTGTCACAAAAAACTTTTTCTATTGAATATCATGACGATGCTTATTCTCTTTATCAGAAGATTAAAGCTCTTGCAACAATCCAGATAGCTGATTTTATGCCCATTCTAGCAACAGGCAATTATCAGCTAATACCTCAGGATCATTCAAAAGCTAACTACTGGCGAAAAAGAACCTGCAAAGATGGTATGATAGACTGGCGAATGTCTGCTGAAAATATAAGAAATACTGTTCGGGCACTCGTAAAGCCTTATCCTGGGGCTGAATTTATCTATAAAAACAGTTCTTTCACCCTCTGGAAAGTTGAAAATTATTCTGGTATAATACCTAAAAACATTGAACCTGGAAAAGTTATATCTATTATTAACAACAATCCCCTTGTGCGATGCGGCGATGGTGCAGTTATATTAACGGATTATGAGCCAGCAATAAACTTTAAAGAAGGAGATTATCTCTTATGAAAGTACTATTCATAGCAGTACATCCTGATGATGAGACTTTAGGCTGTGGTGGAACAATTCTCAAGCATAAACAAAAAGGAGACTCTCTTTTCTGGCTTATTATTTCAGAGTTACAAAGTAATAATGCTAACTATCATAAAGAAAGAAGAGACATTATAAACTCTGTATCTAAAACATACAAATTCAATCAGGTTTTTGATTCGGGGTTTTCTGCAAAAGAACTGCATAATGTTGATTTTAATGAAATTATTTCTAAAATTTCAGAAGTGATAAATGATGTAAAGCCTGATATAATCTACACACCAAATAGATCTGATGTACATACAGACCATCAGATTGTAGCTAAAGCTGTTGCCAGTTGTACAAAAACTTTTCGTAACCCCTTTATAAAACGTATATTAATGTATGAATGCCTTTCTGAATCAGAAACAAACTTTCCATTACCTGAAAATGCTTTTATACCAAATGTATACTCTGATATTACCCCGTTTATTGACCAGAAAATTGACATAATGAAACTTTATAAAACTGAAATACACTGCCCACCTTTGCCACGCAGCCCTGAAAATATTCGTGCACTGGCACGCTTCAGGGGTAGCATTGCCGGCATTGATTATGCTGAAGCTTTTATGTTGTTAAGAGATATATTTTAATAGATTTCTTCTGCTATGGCATGTGGAAGATGTTTTCTAAAATCCGGATTAGTGTCAGAATATTTTTTAATGGCCTGTTTGACCCCATCAAGCAGGTTAAAGTGGCCAACTTTCAAGAATTTATCCGGGTACTGATCTGCCAGCTGATGCAGTTTCGGGTTATCACCTACAACAATACTCAGCATAGGAAGTTTATCTATATCACATAAATCTGTATAAGTGGCAGGGTCAAGCATTGTCCTGTCATTAGAACCGTTACCTGCAACAATAACAAAGTCATTATCTTTTATGGCTTGAATAATTGCTTTTCTTACATCATAGGTTTTATCAAGAGGTTTGCCGTTAATAAGAGGATTTATTGTTATAGATGGGCCGTTAGAGTTTTCCCAGTCACTATCACGTACAGTCATATCATATTTTATGCTTTTTGAATCAAGCTTTTCCCGAATTGAATCGACAATAGAGTGTTGTATCTTATCAGCAGCGTGGTTTGGTGGAAGTCCAATGTAGAAATTTAGATCTCCATCCTGCCTGACAAGAGCCACCCATGAGTTATCATAACGGCTTTTGACCTGATCCCATATGTTTTTGTATGATTTTGCACCATAATCAGACCCACCGCTGGGGGCATAAACAATTGGGAAATCCCAGTCTTCGAGAGTCTCAAGGATAGAACTTTTGATATAGTTGGCATCCCAGCCTGTTATTTCTTTTATATCATCACGTTTAGAATGATCTATATGCCTTGCTGAGGGCCAATCTGGAACAATTTCTTTTTCAGGTAGTTTAGAACTACTCAAAAAAACGTCACCACCGTTTTTAGTTACCAGCCGGTCAGGTTTAATCCAGATAATGCCGGCTTTTTTTACCATATCTAAATAATGCCTGTATTCCCCTCTGTTTCTGCCAGTAGTAACATTCAGCTCTACATCTTCTTTGTTTCTTGTTATAAAATTGTTAAGAGACTCGAAAGCCTGTTTAACCTTCAGAAAAACAGGGTGTTTTTTGTTTTCAGAACTCAATATACCCTGATCAGAGTGAGGAAAATAAGTATCATCACTGTCAAACCATAACTTAACTTTGCCTGCACCAAAGTTTATGTTAGAATTATCTCTATTGACTGGTTTTAACCCTGGTTTATATGTGCTGTGTGAAACATTCATAATTCTAACCTTTGTTTTGTATTTATATAAATACTTCTCAAGAAATGTAATTGCGCAAAATGCATTTTATATTACATCTTATTTACATTAAAACTGGCAAGTCACCATTAAAAGACTAATGCATAACTATAACAATTGCATCTTAGACTTTACACGCTCGCTCAAGTGTTCGCTCGCTTGAGTTTGCCGTGACCTTATTCAGGTGTCCAACCTAAACCACCGTTTGGGTTTTACAGAAAAGCAAATGAAAACCTCAATGAAACAGTTTACAATTTTATCAACATAAAGCTTAAAAAGAGCTTTTTACTTAACAATAACAAAAACTTCCACCTGACTAACCCGAGTCTATTATACTAAAGTACTATCCTGCTATAAAAAGCTAAAATGACATAGAAAAATGATTATCTAAAAGTACTATAAACCTAATGTTACAAATATAGCAATACTCTTGGAATTTGTATAATTTTTTCTCAAAAAAATAAAATAACCAGATTGCCGAAAACCTTTATTTTTATTGATTAAATGTAATAAAGTTATAAATGTAGTTTTTTTTGAGGATTTTTTATAAAAACAATTTGTATTTTTTAAAGAAATCCAGAAAGATTTTTTATACTCTTTAAGTTAATTGTTTTTACCTGTGCTTTTAAATTACACTACCAGAGAAAGTTTTGGAAAATTTCAAAATTATTATTAATAATGAAAGGAATATACTACCTATAAATACTACAATTTTAATGTTACGAGCATAGTAAAAGCTAGTTTTGACGACAGATTGCAGTTTTCAGGAGTTATGTATGAATATTTACAAGAAAATATTAACGTGCCTAATTTTTCTCTTAATAATGAATCCGGTTTATTCAAAACAAATGACCTCTATGGATGATATTAATAACATTGATAAACCAAAATTAAGCAATAAAACTGAAAAACTTGATAAAGATCACTGGGCTTACAAGAGACTTCTTAATATAACTGAAAAATACGGTCTGCTTGTTGGTGAATCTGGTGATTTTTTTGAAAGTGATAAACCTCTTACAAGAAATGAAGCTGCTTTAATTCTTGTAAGCCTTATAGGCAAAATAAGAGAAGATAATGCAGATTTGTCTTCTGTAGAACAAGAACAGATGCAAATTTTGAAAGAAGAGTTTGAAAAAGAAATTGCTTTTATTTCAGGCAGAATGGATGAACTGGAAGACTCTGTTCGCTCTATTGAAGGCAGGGTAACAAAAATTGAGACTGTTGACTCTAAAAATGTTAAATATTCGTTTGGTGAAAACATGAAATTACAGACTCTTATCAGGGCTAAATATTCAAACCTGATCAAAAGAGCTTCAGAAAAAGAAAAGGGCAATTTTGATGTTCCGTTTGCGAGAATTCGACTGGAAGGCAAAGCAGCAAAACATTTTGGTTATAGAGTTGATATAAGGCCTGATACCACTTTTAATAACACTACAAGAAGAGGTATTCTTAATAATGCCTGGGTTTATACTGATATTATTCCTTATCATAAGCTTTATGCAGGACAAATGAGGATACCTGTAGGGTATGAGGGTGATATGTCACCCGAAGATCTTATTTTAATTGAAAGATCACAGATATCAAGAAATTTTGCTAATAGAAGAGATATAGGTTCAAAATTAGAAGGTTCAACACAATTTTTTGACTATAAAGCCGCTATTTTTAACGGGCAGGGCTATAACGCAGCAGATACTGTAAACACAAGGCTTGATTATGGTTTATGGGGTGTTATAAAACCCCTTGCCTTGAAACCTCAACTGGGTTCTTTGAAGCTGGGTGGTGGATACTATAATGGTAAATATGGCACAGGTAGCAGAGATACAGTATTTGATAACCACTACAGCAATACGGTTAGTTGTTATGGTCAGTATGACTACAAAAAATTTAGTGTCTTTTCTGAATACTCAAAAAAAGATGGCTATGGATCCTCTTTTGATGTGAAAGCTGATGGATGGTACGTCAGTACAGCATATTTTATAACAGATAAACTACAGCTGGTAGGACGATTCGATCAGTTTAGACCGGATTTTTCAGATAAGAGCAACAAAACAAGAGAATATACAGCCGGGTTAAATTATTTTTTCAATAACAAAAACCTTAAAATGCAATTTAATTATGTGTTTGTGGATAATTTCAACTTCCAGAATGGGCATAAACTCGTTTTACTTACCCAGTACCTGTTATAGAGATTACAAGGAGAATTGATAATGAAAAAACTGCTATTAGGACTTTTAATATTATTTATAATTGTAACAGGAGCCGTAATACTAACCAATAAAAAAGATAAATCCCTTGAAACAAAACCTGTTGAAATTCTCAATGTTTCTTATGACCCGACCAGAGAGTTTTATAAAGAATACAATCAAATATTTACAACATACTGGAAACTTAAAACAGGACAGGATGTCATCATAAAACAATCACATGGAGGGGCCGGCAAACAAGCCAGGTCAGTTATTGATGGCCTGCAAGCAGATGTTGTTACACTGGCTCTGGCTTATGATATAGATGCCATTAGTGAAATAACAGGTATATTGCCGGCGAACTGGCAATCAAGACTGCCTAATAACTCATCGCCTTATACTTCTACTATTGTATTTCTTGTTAGAAAAGGCAACCCTAAACAGATAAAAGACTGGGATGACTTAATAAAACCGGATGTTGAAGTTATTACACCTAATCCAAAAACCTCTGGTGGCGCTAGATGGAACTATCTTGCGGCCTGGGGATACGCATTAAAAAGTGAACTTGGTGATCTTGAAAAACTTAATAATCCTGAATTCGCAGGAGAAGTCGAAAAAGCTAATGCTAAAGCAAAAGAATTTGTTACTAAATTGTTTGAAAATGTTTCTGTTCTTGATACCGGCGCAAGAGGATCAACAAATACTTTTGTGCAAAGAGGCATTGGAGATGTTTTTCTATCCTGGGAAAATGAAGCTTTTCTCTCTATAAACGAACTGGGAGCAGATAAATACGAAATTATAATACCCTCTATCAGTATACTGGCCGAACCTCCTGTAACAGTTGTTGATAAAAACGCTAAAGCTCACGGTACTTATGAGGTTTCTACTGAATATCTTAAACACCTGTATACTCCAGAGGCCCAGCGCTTAGCTGCTAAACATTACTATCGTCCGTTTCACCCTGAATATGCTGATGAACAAGACTTAAAGAGATTTAAAGACGTTAAATTGTTCAATCTTGATGAAATCTTTGGAAGCTGGCAGGAAGCACAGAAGATACATTTTTCTGATGGCGGAATATTTGATCAAATATATCTTTCAGGTAAAAATTAGTCTTAAAAGGTATTCTATCAATGAAATTTAACTTTAAACAATATAGCGTTCTTCCCGGATTTGGAATAACACTGGGCTATACAATCTTTTACTTATCTCTTATAGTAATGCTGCCATTAACTGCACTGGTAGCAAAAAGTGCTGCGCTTGGTTTTCAAGGATTCTGGGAAGTTATTATTGATCCCAGAGTCCTTGCATCTTTTAAACTAACCTTTGGTACTGCTTTTATTGCAGCTATAATCAATACTTTATTTGGCTTTATAGTTGCATGGTTCTTGATAAGAGTGTCATTTCCCGGTAAAAGATTGTTTGATTCAATTGTAGATTTACCCTTTGCGCTGCCTACTGCGGTTAGCGGTATAGCCCTGACCGCAGTTTATGCTCCTACCGGCTGGATAGGTAAACCACTAATGGAAGCAGGCATTAAAGTTGCTTTTACACCCATAGGAATAACAATTGCAATGATATTTATTGGCCTGCCTTTCGTTGTTAGAACGGTTCAACCAGCCCTTGAAGAACTTGAAGTTGAACTTGAAGAAGTAGCACTCAGTCTTGGTGCGAGTAAATTTATAACATTTGGTAAAATAATATTTCCAATGATTCTACCATCTTTGATTACAGGTTTTGCCCTTTCTTTTGCCAGAGCTATTGGAGAATATGGATCTGTGGTTTTTATTGCCGGAAACATGCCCATGAAAACAGAAATAGCATCTCTTTTGATTATTACGAAGCTCGAACAGTATGATTATACAGGTGCTACAGCTATTGCTTTAGGTATGTTACTGGTATCTTTTCTGTTATTGTTTGTAATAAATTTACTTCAATCCTGGAGTAGTAAACGCCTTAAAGGAGCATAAAATGTATTCTGTAACACTGAAAAAAGGTTTACAGCCTCCACTTATTATAAATGCTTTGATTTCAATAATTGCAATAGCTTTTCTTGTATTTTTTCTTGTATTACCGCTTGTTATAATATTTGGTGAAGCCTTCAGTCAGGGTATTTCTATGTGGTGGGCCAGTATTGCAGAAAAAGAAGCCCTGTCGGCTTTACGTCTTACATTACTTGTTGCGGCTATTGCAGTTCCTTTAAATCTGTTTTTTGGTGTAGTTGCTTCCTGGGCACTGGCTAAATTTGATTTCTGGGGACGCAGTTTTATTATAACCCTGATTGATTTGCCTTTTGCTGTTTCTCCTGTTATTTCTGGTCTTATCTATGTATTACTTTTTGGTATCAATGGCTGGCTTGGCCCGTGGTTAATTAAGTATAACATTCAAATAATTTTTGCTGTTCCGGGTATTGTTCTTGCAACGCTCTTTGTAACCTTTCCTTTTGTTGCAAGAGAACTTATACCGCTAATGACAGAACAGGGAAGCGAAGAAGAGCAAGCAGCCTTAACTTTAGGGTCCAATGGGTTAAAAACTTTCTGGAAAATTACTTTACCAAATATTAAATGGGGGCTCTTATATGGAGTTATACTCTGTAATGCAAGGGCCATGGGTGAATTCGGAGCTGTATCTGTTGTGTCAGGACATATAAGAGGTGAAACAAATACCCTTCCTCTTCAAGCAGAGATTTTATATAACGAATACAATTTTATGGCAGCTTTTGCTGTAGCTTCACTTTTAGCTTTTCTAGCACTGATAACGCTTGTTTTAAAACTAATTGTCGAATGGAAAAGTAGTAACAACCAGGAGAGAGCATAATAATGAGTATCTTACTTGAAAACATAAACAAATCATTTAATGGGTTTAAAGCCCTTAATAACATTAACTTAACTTTTGAAGATGGAAAGTTAACTGCACTATTAGGGCCTTCTGGCTCTGGTAAAACAACGCTTCTACGTGTTATTGCAGGTCTTGAACTGCCGGATGATAATGTTAATAGTAAAATTTTATTTAATGATATTAATGTTGCTAATAACCCTGTCGGCAAAAGGCAGGTGGGTTTTGTATTCCAGCACTATGCACTGTTTAGGCATTTAAGCGTTTTTGAAAACGTGGCTTTTGGTCTAAAAGTTAAAGATAGAAAAATTCGCCCGACGAAACAAGAAATTAATGATCGTGTTTATAAACTTCTTAGTATGGTTCAACTTGATACAATGGCTAATAGGCTACCCTCACAATTATCAGGAGGACAAAGACAGCGTGTAGCACTTGCAAGGGCTCTGGCAATAGAACCAAAAGTTTTGCTTCTTGATGAACCTTTCGGGGCTCTTGATGCAAAAGTAAGAGCAGAACTGCGTCGCTGGCTCAGAAAACTGCATAATGACCTCCATATTACTACTATTTTTGTTACTCACGATCAGGAAGAAGCCCTTGAAGTCTCTGATTGCATCGTTGTAATGAATCAGGGAAGTATTGAGCAGTTAGGTAGCCCGGATGAGGTATTTCATAAACCTGCAACTGAATTTGTAATGCAGTTTTTAGGTGATGTAAATGTTTTTCATGCCAGAGTTGATAAAGATCAGGCTTTGTTGCCTGCAAATTTTGACTACATTAAAGATACTACAGAAGATGCCAATGCTACTTTGCTTGTAAGACCTCACGATTTTGATGTTTTAGTAAAAAATGATAATCAACCAGGTACATTCTCTGTTAAAGTACACCGCATTTTAACAGCAGGGCCGTTTGTTAAGATTGAATTTATTAATAAGTTTAATTGTTTGGTGATAGTGCATTTATCTCATGATAGCTATAAAAATATCCTGCTAAACCCGGGAGATAAAGTTTATTTGCGCCCAAGACATCATAAATTTTATGTAAATAATAAAGAAAGCCAGTCAAAAACAGAAAAAAAAGTTGTCCCGCATTCTAATCAGGATATTTCCATAAAAAAAATACTTAAATATCTAAACAAAGCCAGGCGTCTAAGATACTTTAAAAGGGCAAGAAGTATACAGCTCTACAGAAAACGCAAAAATTTATCATAAAAATAAACCTTAATAGTAATAATAACTATTATTATTTATCTTATAGACTCTGGGTAAAAACTTTTCGGATCTACTTCAAGACGCTGTTCTAAGGCTTCTGTAATCGTTTTTAATACCTCTATGCGGGCATATTTTTTAGAATTTGATGGTATAATATGCCAGGAAGCATTGTTTTTATTTGTCTTTTGGTACATATCTTCAATGCTTTCCCTGTATTCATCCCATTTATCTCTATTACGCCAGTCTTCATCTGTCAGCTTCCAGGATCTAAAAGGGTCATCTCTTCTGGATTCAAAGCGTTTTAGTTGCTCATCTTTACTTATATCAAGGAAAAACTTAAAAATCATAGCCCCATTATCAGTAAGAGTTCTTTCAAACTCATTAATTTCCTTATATGCTTTCTTCCATTCTTTTGGTGTAGCAAACTCTTCTACTCTTTCAACCATAACTCTACCGTACCAGCTACGATCAAACATTGTAAAAACGCCATTACCCTGAAGTTTATTCCAGAATCGCCATAAGTAATGATGATTTAGTTCATCTTTAGTAGGTGCACCAATAGCGAAAACTTTTACACCCCGTGGATCAAGTTTTTCAGTAACCCGTTTGATTGTACCCCCTTTGCCAGCTGCATCCCATCCTTCAAATACCATTATAACCTCTAAACCCTGTTCTCTTGCACGTTGTTGAAGAAGAACCAACCGGCTTTGAAGCTTTTCGAGTTCTCTATTATATTCTTTTTTCGATATATCAGGAAAACCAATATTTTTTTCCTTGCCAATCTCTATTTCAGGGTTAGATTTATTTTTTTTGGATCCTGTGAAGCAAATCTGATCAGAAGTTAAACCCCTGAATGGTATAACAGTTGCCTTATGAAGATTTTGATATGGTTTTAGTTGCTGCTTTAAAGCACTATTATTGCTTAAAGCCTGAATGGAAAACATTTTAACCCTCTTAAAATTATTCTTTTTGCTTATTCTCTGCGTATTTCAAGTATATATACATTATTTTTAATAAAATCCTGAAACAAAAATCTTGATACAAAAAAGGAGATAGATTAACAAAACTTTATATCTTTCAGAATTTAAATGAGGTATAAGACGTTAAAAAGTATAATATAAAGCTTTTATATTAGTAATTTAAATCATAGCAACAATCTTACTAATATTTAACGTGTTAACTTTTATTATACAAGGAGATACAATAAAAATTTGCTTAAAACATTAAAATAATGATTTTACAACAAAAATAAAATTATTTTGTGACCACCATCACAAAATTTTTGTGATTTTGATCACAGAATAAACCCTGAGAGAATGAGATTATGAAACTATAATCAAGCAAAAAAAGGATAGAGAGAACTATGAACAATATAAAAAGCCTTATTGGCTGTGCAGAAGAGCATAGCAAACTATTAGATAGCAATAATGATCAGGATAAAGATTTTATCTCTAATCAAAAATCAGAAAAAGCTTTTTATAAAGACTTAAAAACAATATCTTTAGTTAATACCCCTAATCAAAAAGAGGTTGAAGCTATTGATAATATATCAAAACTTATTGTAGACATTTCTTCGATGATATCAAAATACAATTACACAATGTTTTTTGATGAAATGGAAGAAATTAATACCTTTAGCCTTCTCGATAAGCTAAAAACAAGCGAACTGGTAAGAATAAACCAGGGTCTGGCCGGCTGGAAAAATCATGATGATATTCTGGCACCCTGTTATAAACCTTCATACCCTGAAATTAATGCCCTGTATAACTTTATTCATAATAATAAGAATGTAAACGTTAATATTGTTAAGCATATTGCAGAAAATAAGGCAAGGGTTTCAAACTTCCAGAAGTTTATTATATATGGAAAAACAACACCGATTAACGAAGTATCCTTTATTGAAGAGACAAAAACATTTTTAAATGAGCTAAAAGCAGGTATAAAAACTCTGGATAAGATTTTTAAATGTACAGGTCTTTCAAAACAGGAAATAAAGCTATTTCATATGTTCTGTGCCCGTACTTCTTCTGTTTTATTTTATCTTGGTTTTCCTGATTCTATCAATCATTCTGCCCAGGTAGCCAGAAAGAGTATTATTGATGCCTATAGAAGCAAGCTATCAAGAGCAGAAATATTACAAACTGCAATAGTAAGCTGGATTCATGATCCTAAACTTCCTGGTTATTATTCCTGGAGCAACTTATCAACACATCCTGTTATAGCAAGTGCCATAGCTCTTGATATTTTGACCCAGCAAGAATTCTACAGAGAGATTGAACAGTATCTTTGTGATGTACCCTGTAAGAAAATGACTGCCGAAAAATTTGCTAAAGGTATTATAGAAGCAGTTGCTATCAACAATGATTCAAAATTTGTTCTGGATAATGCCATTTTTAATAGGCCATCGTGGGCAACTGGAATACCTGAATCAGGTGGTATTATTGACCAGATATCTTCCATGGATTCTAAACAGCTTCTTCAGAAAGGCATAAAGTTTGATTCTAACACTCTTATACATAATATTACTAATATAGCCCTTGATAGATTTTATGCACCCTCTGTGAAGAAAAAGCCTGCTGCTTTTAATAGCTATTTAATTAGTATATTAAAAACTATTCAGATCGAAACTGGTATTATAGGTATTCATACAAAGCATTTTGAAGATATTATTTCTGGTTTAAGTTGTGAACTAGCATTTCTAAATACCAATAATACTGTTGAAGTCTTTGAAGAAATTATTTCAGGTAACATTGAATCTCCAGAGGTTTTACTAAAAATACATAGCCAGCTTAATAATCTTTTGAAAGAAGAAGATGACGCTATTATAAGTATAAAAGTACCTGCTGATAAACTGTTTTCACATCATGATGAAATGAAATATGCTCCTTATTCAGCTTTTAATCTTGCTATAGCTGATAGGCTTCTACTCAGTCCTCATAAAATACTTGAAGCAGGGATACAAAATACAGCACTTGGCCGTCTTGTTTCTTTTATGGATTCTTTTGAGGATAATATTAACACATTACCAGTGATAGCCCGTCAGGGAGGTAAAATTTTTCAACGTGATCTATATGTTTCAATTTTAAAGACTGCTGATATTCTTACAAATAAAGATAATTATCAAAAATTTAAAACGCTTTCAACTGGTATGATTGAAAAATATCAACCTTATAAAACGGTTGCTTCTTGTGATATAAACTCAAAAGTACTGGATAATCAGCTTGATTATCTCAGGTATTTAATTAAAGAAGAATCTACCTGGGTAAATTATAGTAATAACATTGATTATGGTAATATAGACCCTGCTAATAAAGACGATAGAGAGCATTTTAATATTTTACTTAAGCAGATTCAACTTCAATATGGTAAAGTCATTGAAAAAAGTCCTGAAATGTTTGGTTTTATAAACCTGAACAGATTTTCAATATTTGATAGAGTTCTGAATAAACTATAAATCAAGTATTTTTGATGCAATACCATTCCAGCTTAAGTTCTTTACCCCGAAGCCTGCCCCGGTTTCGGGGTTAAAATATTCATAAAAGCCTTCTTTGTGTAAAATCAAGTGATAGGTTACTGCGATGTAGTTTTTTAGTGCTTTTGCCAGTTTATAATTGTGTTTTTTGTAGATATTAGCCAATCCACAGCAAATAAAATAGTTTACAGGCGGCCATATATTGCCTCTCCAATAGTCTGAAGGTGAATAAGTTTTGTCGCTTCTTGAAACTGTAGGTATGCCGAAGGGAGCCATAAATTCTGATTCTTCTATTAAGAAATTCTCTATAAGGCTTTGATAGTGAATTTCACCTTCCAGTATAAGAGGATAAAACATTGCAGCACTCTTTATATCTGAGGGTATATTATTCTTTCCGACAATATCAGTATACTTTTGGCCATCCCACATTATGTTAAATATTGCATTGGTAGTATCTTTAGAGCGTTTTAATAGTTGATTTTGATTATCATTATCATTTATTACAGAACATAAATCTGCCAGAATAGCCATGTTAAGGGCATATATCACATTAAAATCAACCGGTTCGACGTCAAATTTGCCGCTTTCAAAAATAGCTTCTTCCTGCCAGTTGAGGCTGGCGTTATGGAGAAAAATTTCTTTTTTCTTATCGTCTATATAGCTTCTGTTAACTGGTCCATTATTATATGGTAAATTTAAGGCAACGTCCCATCTCTGGGAGTTATCCCATCCACTTTCCCAGGGGTGGAGTATAGATATAAGATTATCTTTATCGGGGTCTCTTTTTTCATGTAGATAATTATAAAATTTAACGATAGGTGGTATTGTTTTCTTGAGGTATTCAAGATCTTTTGTAGAGTCATAAATTGCTTTCAGTGCTATAGCCAGAATAGGTGGTTGTGTAATATCTGATATCAGGCTATCACGCCAGAATTTCGTTTGTCCTTTTTTGATGGCCCAACCTGGCGGTGTCTGGCCATCTTTGAACCAGTGATGCATGTGGGGTATAAACCCATCTTCACGCTGTGCGACAAGCAGGGCAAGGAATTCTTTTTTTACAAACTCAGGGTTTTTTTCTGCCAGGCTAATAATGTGAAAACATGAATCCCAGAGCCATTGTTTGCCGGCGTAATCCATATGCATATTATCCCCTACAGATTCAGAGGGACTGGTAAAGCTTACTTTAAAGTCTTTTCCATTATAAGAAACTTCTAAATTTACCCTGTTGTTTGAGAATACTTCCATAGCCTGATTCAAAACAGCTTTAGCCAGGGGATGCTGATGTGTTATGCCATTTATAAAGTTTGCTGGAGTTATTAGGTTGTTATAATACATATGTATTTCTTTGCAACTCAAACCACACTACTATCTTTCTAAAACAGTAATTCCGGGTTTTTGAACCCTTAATTTATTCTTATTTTGCTTTTTTTATTTTATAATAGGAAAATTAATTAAACTTTCAGGGTATATAAATAAGTAGAGAGGGGAATTATGGCTTTAATCTGTCCAGATTGCAAAGAAGAAATGGTAGTTTATACAATCAACAATAAACAAATTGATTATTGTGAGAATGGATGCAGGGGTTTATGGTTTGATCAGGGTGAATTAAAAAGCGTATGCAACAATATTAAAACAGAATTTAGTGGTGAATACAGAGAAAAAACCGAAGCAGAAGTAAAAGCAGAAGGTATTAGAAACTGTCCCCGGTGTAAAAAACCTATGGATAAGGTTAATAAACCAGAAGATACGAAAATTTATATTGATATTTGCAAGAAATGTAGAGGTTTCTGGCTTGATCATGGGGAACTTGAAGCCCTATCAGCATATTTTCAGAAAAACAGGGATAAAGCTATACCTGCAACATTTGCAGCAAGTTCAGGTTTTCTGGCAATGGAATTCTGTTTAGATGCAGTTTGCGACCTTGTCGGCGGTGTTTTTGACCTTGTGTAACAGAAAAGCGGTCTGATAGCCGCTTTCTGGTATATCTTATTTAAGTTCTGGCAGAATTATTGCTTATGCTGCCGGTGCCAGGATACTATTATTGGGCCTCGGACTAAAAGGAATATAAAATTTTGCATGCTGCGGATCTTCTGCCGGGTTAAATATTGTTCTATGCATTGGATCTACGATTAATGTCTCACCATTAGTCATTTTAATTTCTGTCCATGCGTGTTTACCGAGATTACCAAAATTACCTCGAACCAGTGAAACATCTAACCCGATTTGATCACCAAGAACTTTTGTTAATAAAGCACGATGACGACACACACCTGCACCACTATCAATTATATTACCAAGATAGACACCTTCTCCCTTTGGTAAAGCGTATGTTCTAGACTCTAATTGAGGATCGGTACCGTTAGAAAGTAAATCATCAACATAATCATGAAGTAGTTGAATCTTTTCTTTTTCCGTCAACTGAGGATTAGCCTCAATTTTTTTCTGGAAGTTATCAATAGTTTGATTTAAAACAGGATCATTGGCTTTATCAACAATAATAACTTCTCTTGAAGGATTTGTTTGTGGTGAACCATCAGCATTCCAGGTTTTTGTTCTGGAGCCACCATCTCTATATCCATCAAGGATAGGTTCATCTATTCTATGATTACGAGCCCAGTCGTTACTCTGGTTAATAGCCTGACGACTTGCACCAGGTAAATTGTCTCCAGGTATAGTTCTGGGTGGTATAAAACTTCCATCACCAGCCTGTTTCCAAGCAGCAAAGTTAACATCATTAGCAGTTATTTGTGGTGCTTGAGCAGTTACAGCTTTTAAATTACTGCCATTAGCCAGGTAAATAGGTCTCAGAGTTAAATCATCGGTTACAACAAATGCAGGTGAATTGGGTGATTTTCCAAACTTGACATTATCACCCGGATTAAGGTATTGGCCGGGTACTTTAGCATAATCAGCATTATTACCCCTTCTAACCCAAACACCATTTGTAGAACCTTTATCCTGAATGAATAATGAACTACCAGTATTGGTTACTTCTGCATGGGTTCTGCTAATTGAATTATCACCAGCAATAACAAAATCGCTGTTAGTGCTTCTTCCAATTGAATAAGTATTACCCTTTTGTGTGGTAAATCCATCAACAGTTGATTTTGCAGGAAGCGCAGATGTAGTACCTATCATTGTAACATCTTTATTACCGTTAATATACTGATTTGTTGCATCTACAACATCCTGTTTCACTATTGGTTGATCAGTTTCAATGGGTCTTACAGCTCTGGTATTGTCATTAACAGGTACATCCGGGCCCACAGGTCTTGTAGCAATATCACCAATAATATTTCCAGCAATTGCACCCCCAGCATTAACAGCAATATTTGTCGGATTAGTTGCAGCATTAATTGCTGAATTAATATCACCTGTTTGATAATATGCCTCACTACCTGCAAGAACAGAGCCCTGGGTCACATCAGAAACAACTTCAGTACCATAGCGAACTACCCATGAGCTACCTCTTGTAGCAGTACTGGTTACAACGCCAGCACCGGCACCAACAGCACTTCCAACACCATTAACAACGGCTTCTTCAACAACTCTGCCGGTGTCAAATTCGTCCTGGGCAGTGGCTTCATCAATAGCTGTAATGCCACCAGCTGTTACACCAGAAGCAATACCGGCTACCAGACCTGTTGCAACAGCGGTACCACCTGTTGTGAGGCCAGCTGCGGCAAACACCGGGCTAGCAGCCACAACGACCGGTATAGCAACTACAGCCGCTGGCAAGCTAATTGCAACAGATGTTGCGGTTTGAGCCTGACCGATATAGCTGTTAACATCGTTACCGGCTTTAGCTAGAAAGCCTTCACCGGCTTCCTGTGAACCATATTTGGTACCGGTAAGCTTTTCATAGGCCTGATCAAACTCAGTATCACCGGGTCTATAACCATTGTTATAAGCATCGACAAGTTGTGTTGTCGTTTTATTCATATCTATCATTGACTTGCTGGGATCCCCTACAAGACCAACGCCCTGGCCAATAGTGCGAGCACCCGTTCCATAAATACCTTCTGAACGACAGTAATCACCGTAAGTCTGATTAACTGCTGAAGCAACCGTTGCAAGGCCCATAACAGTATCCCTTACTATGGCTTCCTCCTGGGTGGGTGCCACATAGTCAGGATTATTTGCTAAAACACCATGAGTTGGTGAATATGTCAGTTTGTTTCCATTTAAAGTATCATAAGCAATACCATTTCTTTCAATCATTTTTTGAAATTCTGGCTGTGACAGAACGTCTTTCATCACTTCAGGTGTTGCACCAGCATTTAAAAGCTCAGCCCCTGTTGCACCAAACTTAATAGCATTCTGAACAGCTTCAAGATTGTTTTTATCTGTTGTGATTGTTTGCAATGCACCCTGTCTATCGTACTGATGCAGGTTTCTAATTCTGTTAGCAGTAGCCTGATCCATTTGTTGCTCGCCTACTGGTGTTGGGGTAAGTCCTTTTTCCTGTGATGGTTGTACTACATCAGCTATCGGGTTACTCACTGTTGTGTTACCGATAACGTTTGTAGATGTTATCGTAGAATCAGGATTGCTTAACATTCTGTTCGTTGCTGCATCAGGGTTATTTTCAAGAAAATTGCTATTTGGATCTTTTGAACCTGTTGTTGTCGTTATTTCAAGACCATAAAAGTCTTTCTGAACATTAAACTCTTCTGATGCATAATTTTCAAGACTGGTATAAGATTGAGAAATACTACTATTTGGATCCTCACTTCTCCTGTGATCCGGTCTGTTATTGTTGTTAAATGGATTGGATGTACCATTATTAGACTGATTAACTTTTGTGCTATTATGATCAGTTCCGCCACTTACGCCATTACTGCTGTTTGAGCTATCGTTATTACCTGAATCAGGTTTATCTTCAGACTTTGGCTTAGGTTTTGACTTAGGCTTTTCATCATGTTTCTTTTCGCTAACTGATGTCATAAATACGCCCCTTATCGCTCCTCAAAGACGCCATGAAAACACAACACCCGATAAAAATACCCCCCAAATTTTAAAGCGCCCCTGATTAATTGTATCCTCTATTTTTATAAAAACAAATTATTATTAATAATTGTCTATAATTATGCTAACTATTATAAAAATTAATAATACATATATAGTATTTTTTTCAAACGATCTATTCTTGTTGTATTATAAAATCTGAAAAGAATTAAAAGGGATATTTTATGAAAAAACTTGTTACTCTTGCAATATATTGTTTGTTATCAATGGTTTTCATCAACAGTTCACAGGCACAGTTGCTACCAATGGATGATACCCGTACATTGCAACTCATGTATATTGATTGCAAATTTGCTAAAGGCAAGGTTCTAGGTGAAAAAATCAAAATAGAAGCCCTGATTGACGGGTATGAGATACCTATGAATGAGACACAAAAATTAAAAACAGGTAATACCTGGGGGTTAAACATTAATTTTGACTTTCTTGACTATGCCATTATTCGTATATATAAGGATAATGTCTTTAGTGACAAACTTATTGGTGAAATTAGAGTTGACTCTAGCATGATGGATCGTATGGATACTGTCAATATGGGCATGGATAAAGTAGAGCTTGACGTAACTTACAAAGTAACCCCCGGACCAGGTTATAAAGAAATGATCATGAGGTTAAGGCAGGCATTGACTGTTGCAAGCAGAGAAATTATTGAACTTCAGAAAGTCAACAAAAGACTTGATAGTGAAGTAGGTCGCCTGAGAAGCGATAACAATACTCTGAGAGATAGAATAAGAAGGCTTGAAAAAGATAAAAAATAACTATTGAATACTTATTCTTTAAGAATACAGGTATACTCTTGCTTCAAAGGGTTTTAAAATCATTCTTTCCGGTATATTTTCAGTATCAACAGTATAATTAGATATTAAAAGCTTGCTTTTTAGCGGTTGAATCTTTAAAGGTGATGCAAATTCTACGTTTTTATCTTTAAAATTAAGGATGAATAAGGCCTTTTCATCTTCCAGTATTCTTTTATAACTGTATACATCCTCATTGAACTGATCTAATAACCTGTATTCTCCATATATAAGCACAGGGGTTTCTTTTCTCAATTTAATCATCTTCTTATAATAGTAAAAGATAGAATCTTTATTATTAAGGGTATCAGCAACATTAATTTCTTTATAGTTAGGGTTAACTCTAATCCAGGGTTTTTTTTCAGAGAAACCCGCATTTTTAGAGTTATCCCACTGTATAGGGGTACGGCTATTGTCTCTGCTTCTAAAATGTATATTTTTCATTATCTCCTGTTCGTTTATATTTCTGGCTTTTGCTTCTTTATAATAGTTTAGTGTCTCTATATCTTTATAATCTTCTATCGAGTTAAAGGCAACATTTGTCATACCTATTTCTTCTCCCTGGTAGATAAAGGGGGTTCCTTCAAGGGATAAAAGAAAGGTAGCAAGCATTTTAGCTGCTGGTTCTCTAAATTCAGGTTTATCATCAGCATATCTCGACAGTGATCTTGATTGGTCGTGATTCATAAGATAAATACAGTTCCAGCCTTTGTTATGGAGTTTATTTTGCCAGCGTGTAAAAATATCTTTAAATTGTGTAAGACTCCATTCGCCTACACTAAAGCGACCTTGAGGGCCATAATCAATTTCTACATGTTCAAATTGAATGACCATATTCAATTCAGATCTATCTTGATCAACATAATCAAGGGCCTGTTCAAGTGAAGTACCCGGGGTTTCTCCAACAGTCATAACATCATATCTGGAAACAGTTTCACGACACATTTCCTGAATAAATTCATGAACTCTCGGGCCATTTGTAATGGCTGAAAGATTGGCTGTATAACCATCAAGTGAAGCATCTGGAAGATCCATAAGGTTTTGCGGTTTTGAAATCATGTTAATTACATCCATTCTGAAGCCATCAATACCCTTATCGAGCCACCAGTTCATCATTTTATAGATTTCTTTTCTGAGTTCGGGGTTTTCCCAGTTGAGGTCTGGTTGTTTTCTGGTGAAGAGGTGCAGATAATATTCACCTGTTCTTTCGTCGTATTCCCAGGCTGAACCGCCGAACACAGACTTCCAGTTATTAGGCGGGCCACCATTTTTACCAGGACGCCATATATAGTAATCTCTGTATGGGTTATTTTTTGACTTTCTTGATTCTTCAAACCACCTGTGTTCATCAGATGTATGATTAACTACAAGATCCATTATCATTTTTATATCGTTCTGATGGAGCTTATCAAGTAGTTCCTGCCAGTCATTCATTGTACCGAATTCATCCATAATATCCTGATAATCACTGATATCATAGCCATTATCATCATTGGGAGACTTATAAACAGGATTTAGCCAGAGAATTGATACTCCTAAATCTTTTAAATAATCAATTTTTTCTATGATTCCTCTTATATCACCTATGCCATCATTGTTGCTATCCTTGAAGCTTCTGGGGTATATCTGATATACAACTCCTTCTTTCCACCATTTTTTAAGCATGTTCTCTCCTTAAAAATCTACCATTCTGGTTATGCATTAGTCTCTTAATGGTAATTGGAGAGAATGCTTTTTTCAAGGGGTTATCGGGTTTTACTTTATTATGGAGCCTCTGATTAATTAAGAAAATAGTAATTTCTTGAATCTGAGAACATACAAATTATTCAGAGACCTCTTATCACTGGTGTCCGGTAAAAGATTTTATTTAGATGTATAAAACCTGTCATAATATCTGTTTTGGATTAAAAAATTTTACAGGAAGTTAAATTAAAGAAACTGGCAAAAATTATTAAACAGGGTTCAGCGAAGAGGTAGGTCGGGTTTGGTTTTTTGGCCCGCAGGCCCAAAAAACAAAACCAAAGAAAAAAATT
>Ga0334900_1000913_pt1 | contig 37037 bp, 34 predicted proteins | sample GraSluR3_MG_2_FD_207231 | JGI IMG/M metagenome (GOLD analysis project Ga0334900, IMG submission 207231) | Sludge microbial communities from methane-producing bioreactor in Wageningen University, Netherlands - Granular Sludge_31_08-R3 | ecosystem: Engineered > Bioreactor > Anaerobic >... | reverse complement strand
GTGGAAATAAGTCGATGTTTGAAGATGGGTTAAAAAAAGCTGAATTAGGAATGACAACAATTGAAGAGGTACTTCGTGTAGTTAAAGAATAGAGAATAATCAATATATATATAATGTAGAAATATGTTATTTCATTATCTTGCTCAAGACGCTAAAGGACATATTAAAGAAGGGAATATAAATCAGCCTAATACTCAGGCAGTTTTAGAATATTTAACTACTCAGAAATTAAAACCACTTTCAGTAAAGCCTTTAATGCTAGAAAAAGGAAAAAAGGATCTATTTGTTTTTAAAAAAGGTCTTAGTTTAACTGATAAAGTTTTTTTAACAAAATATCTTGCTTTGATGCTAAGAGTAGGAACTGATTTATTTAGTGCCATAGATATTTTGATTCAAGATTTTGAGTCTGGTCCAGCCAGGCGTTTTTTATTAGAAACCAGAGCTAATTTAGAAAGGGGAGAACCATTTTGGAAAACATTTTCCCAGCATCCTGATTATTTCTCTTCAGTTGTAGCAAATTTAATTAAAGCTGGGGAAACTTCAGGAAATTTAGAAACTACTTTAAATCAAGTTTCTTCTAATTTAGAAAGAGATAGAAATTTACAAACTAAAGTAAAGTCTTCTTTAATTTATCCAGTTGCTTTAATGGTTATGTCTTTGTTTATGATAATTTTTTTGGTAACTTTTGCAGTGCCTAAATTAGGCGAAATGTTTTTAAGCACTGGCCAAGCAGTTCCTACTTACACTAGAATAGTCTTATCAACAGGAATGTTTTTAAATAGAAATATTTTTATAATTTTTCCTTTGATTATTGGTATTCCTATTGGATTATTCTATTATTTTAGAAAAGTAAAGAGAGGGAGAGAGCTTTTTGCCTCTTTATTGGAAAAATTACCAGTTGCTCGTGATTTAGTTGAGAAACTGGCTTTAGAAAGATTTTCCAGTGTTTTATCAAGTTTGATAAAAGCAGGAATGCCAATTATGCAAGCAATTGAAGTTACTGCTGGTGCAGTTGGTCATCCTAAATACGAAGCTGCTTTATTAAGGATTGCTAAAGAACATTTAGCTAAAGGAATAAGTATTGGTGATTCTTTTAAAAAAGAAAAAATATTTCCAGCTGTAGTTTCCAATCTTTTAGCAATTGGTGAAAAAGCTGGGCATACTGAAGAAATTTTAGGAACTTTATCTGAGTTTTATGCAGTAGAAATAGAAGGAGCTTTGAAAACTTTAGTTTCAATGCTAGAGCCATTGCTTTTAATGTTTTTAGGAGTTGTTGTTGGAGGAATAGCTCTTTCTTTAATAGTTCCTGTCTATCAATTAGTAGGTCAATTTTAATTTTTAAAGTTTGTTTGTATTTTACATAAAGGATATAATATATATTAAGATAAATATTAAATGATTAAATGTTTTCAAAATAAAATTTATTAAAATGAAAAAATTTAATACAAAATATAAAAATTCTTTTAAGATAAAAAAAGGTTTTACTTTATTAGAAACTCTTATTGTTGTTGGTGTTACTATTGTTATTGCTGGTGTTGGTATTTCTTCTTATGTTGGGCAACAAAGATCTAGGTTATTAGATGATACAGCTAGAGAAATTGTTGGATACCTTCGTTATGCTCAGCAAAAATCAATTGCTCAGGAAGATGGTAATCAATGGGGAGTTCATTTTGAAAATCCAGCTGATGGCAATGATTTTTATGCGCTTTATACAGGAGAAACTTATTCTTCCCCAATGGAAACTAAATACCTTCCAGCTGGTATTACTTTTCAAGAACCTTTATCAGGCAATTCAATAGACATGTCTTATGAAAGATTAACAGGGTTTTTATCAGAAGGGTCATATCAACAAGTAATTTTACAAGATGTTTCAGAAAATACAGAAAATATTTTAACTTGTAAGCAAGGGCTTATTGCTTTTAACAGAGATATAAGTGTTTGCGGAGACATAGATACAACGATTCCTGAAATAGGCGAGGTTATTGCTTCAAATGTTGTTTTTGGGTCTTATGTAAGTAGTCCATTTACTTTATCTGCTAGTGTGAATGAAGCAGAGGGGGGTCTTTTATCTTGCGAGTATACAATTAATGGTGGTATTGATTGGTATGAAGCAGTAAAATCAGGTACAGGACCTTCGTATACTTGTACTAAAACAGGAATTACTGCTGCTGATGGAACAAGTTTAGCTTTAAATATGCGAGCTACAAGTGAGGGGGGTCTTGGTACAGGAACTTCGATTTCAAAAACAGTTGATACAATAGCGCCAACTTGTTCAGATGATTGGAGTGATAGTAGTTGGGCATCAGATAATCCTATAGAAATTACTATTAATTGTAATGATGATAGATCAGGCATTTCTTCTACAAAATATTGTATAGATACAGTAAATAGTTGCTCACCTTCAACGTCTTATACTGTTCCAGTTGAAATTTCTTGTGCTTCTGGTAATGACTGTACCCAGTATATTAGATATTATTCAAAGGATAATGTTAATAATACTAGCATTAATTATTCTACAAGAGTAAGGCAAGATAGAAAACCGCCTACAGACGGAACATTAACTGCAGAGCCTGATGATCAAGAGATTTCATTGTCTTGGTCAGCAGCTTCTGATTCAGGTTCTGGTTTAGCAGCAGCAAATACTTATAAACTAGTTTTTTCTACAAGCGATTTTCCTGATGCTAATTGTTCTTCTGGCTCTCAAATTTATTTAGGAACAGGTAGCTCTCATTTGCACACTGGTTTAACTAATGACATTTCTTATTATTACAGGGTTTGTGCTTATGATGCTGTAGGAAATATTTCTATAGGAGCTACTGATTCAGGCATTCCTTTTTATCTTATTGATGATGGAGAGCCTTGTTCTTTAGGAGAAGAATGCCTTTCAGGTTATTGCTATATTGATGAAGATGGAGATCGATATTCTGTAGCTTCAGGAAATAAGAAATGTCAACCTAATTCACAGCTTTCAGGAACTGATTGTGATGATAATAATGCCTCAATTTATCCTGGAATAGTTGTGGGGACAAAAGATTGCGATTATCTTAATTATTATTATATTTACGGTACCCAAAGCCCAACAGCTACATCTTATTGTCGATATCGAAACTATGTTGATCAAGACAAGGTTTGCCAAACTGATGGTACTATTTCTGATCCTTCTTGTGACAGCTATGGCACTAGTACATATGCTACTTGTGGTACTTGTGAATATGTATCAGCATGTTCTTCTTCAAGCAAGACTTGTGGCAATTATTCAGGAAGTTCTTGTGGAACTTGTCAGTGGTGTATTGGTAGTCTTTGTTCTTCTTGTACATGGGTTTATCAAGGTAATCAAGATATAAGGGCATATGACTATGGTAGTTATACGACTTGTAGTTATGCAAATCAGGGTAAAACAGTTTGGAGTATGAGTGGAGGGGGCTGTAGTTCTAAGGCCCAGGAGGCGTATACAAGTATTCTTTATACCCCAGTAAATGTGAATTATTATCAATGTATATGTCAATAAAAATATAAAATTTTAAAAAATAAACATTTATAAACAAAGAACATGGATAAAAAAATTGTTTTACTATTAATTATATTTTTTTTGTTAATAGGCTCTGTTGCAGGTATACTTTTTGAGAAAAAATTCTCTAGTTATCAGCCAGGTTTAATTGAAAATTATGAAGAAGAAAATAAAGAATTTGATTGCGAAGAGAATCAAAATGGTATGTCATCATCTTCTTTAGCAGAAGAAATTTATCAGATAGACGGAACAATTGTTCAAATAGGGGATAAATTTGTAATAGCTGAAGCACTTCTTGGATTGAACCAACTTCCTTTACCAGAAGAAGAAATTACTGAAAAACAGAATATTAAAATTTATATTTCTGAAGAAACAGAGATTTTTCTAATTGAGCCAGTAGATTCTGTTTTAGAGGAAGATTCAGAACCTTTTGAAAGTTTTATTATAAATTTTAAAGATTTAGAAATAAATGATCATGTTTTTGTTTCTTCAGAAGAAAATATTAAAGATAAAGAAGAGTTTGTTGCAAAAAAGATTCAGGTAATAAAGAGAATAGAAATTATTACTCCTGAAGGATAATTTCTTCCTTTTAAAATTATGAAATTTAATTATATAGAATAAAGGATAATGAATATTATTAAGAAATCACGTGGTCAATCTCTTGTTGAAATTCTTGTTGCAGTTGCCATAGGGGTTGTTTTAATAGGAAGTTCCTCTTTTTTGATAGGTGTTTCATTAAGAAGCTATAATAGTATTAGGCAACATTTGCAAGCCAATACATTGATTAGAGAAGAAGCAGAAGCAATTCAAGCTTTAGTTCGTAATAATTGGCATAGTATTTATGGTTTAAATAAAGAAACTGATTATCAAATTAGTCTATCAGAAAGTACTTGGGTAATTAGTACTGGTCAGGAAACAGGGGTGGTTAATGATGTTCCTTATAAAAGATATTTTCAAGTTTATAATGTTAGTAGGGATGTGAGTGGTAATATATCAGAATCTGGAGATAATGATCCAAATAGTCAAAAAATTACAATCTTTCTTGATTATAATAATAATTATATAAATTCTTCATCAGTTTCTTTTTATTTAATTCGTTCTACAAATAATCAAACTTTTCATCAAACAGATTGGTCAGAAGGAAGTGGTCAGGCTGGGCCTATTCCTAATCCTGGAAGTTTTTTTGCCTCTGCTGATTCTAATATTAATTATGCTTCAACAACTGGTTCTATCTATATGACAACGCCAGAATCTACTCCAGCTGAATTAATTTCATCAATTCTTGATACTGGTATAGTTAATGGAGCTGGTTTTAACTCACTATTGTGGCAGGGATCATTAAATACAGGTGGTAGTGTTAAATTTCAAATAGCTTTCTCAAATTCTGTTTCAGGTCCTTGGAATTATTATGGCCCAACTTCTACTGAAGATTGGTATCAACCAAACCCAAATATAAGTACAAGTTTTCCAATATCTGGTTCTGCCAGTCCTCAGAATAATAGATACATTCGTTATAAAGTCCAACTTTCAACCTCCAATACTTCTCCCCAAATAGATGATATAATAATAAATTGGAGTCCTTAATTATAAGGAGCAAAATATAGAATTAAAAACATAAAAAAGGGAAAATAGTTTTAGATAAAGAAATTAAAATTATAATATTATAAAAACGTTAAATAATTAGAATTATATGTTTCAAGTTTCATTTTTCAATTCTAAAAGAAAGGGTTTTACTCTGATAGAGCTTCTTGTCTATTCAGGCGTTCTTGTTATTAGTGCCAGTCTTATTACTGGTATTGTTCAAATTGTTTCTAGATCTAATATTAAAACTCAAGTAGATGAGGAATTAAATAATCAATCAATGATTTTTGAAGAAATTTTTCGTCAAAAAATTCAAACAGCTAAAGGCATTAATTCTATTAGTGGTTCTTTTTTAAGCTTAAAAATGAGTGAGACAAATAAGAATCCAACAATTTTTAGTCTTAACGATGATGTTGTTTTTATTGAAGAAGGAAGCACAAGTCAATTAGCGCTAAATAATAGCGATAAAATAAAAGTTACATCTTTAATTTTTTCTTTTACTGGACCAGAAACATCAAATATTTCTAATTCTTATCATTATGCTTGGTCAGAAAATGTTGGTTGGATTGATTTTGCTTATCCTGGGGGGAATGTTCAAGTACCAAGGCAAGATGGAGAACTAAAAGGGCTTTCTTATATTTTATCTGATAATTCTTGGATTTCTTTAAATTGTCTTTCAACTGATTCTTGTTCCAGCGTAGATTATAAAGTTTCTTCTGATGAAGATGGTAATCTTTTTGGTTGGGCCTGGTCAGAAAATTATGGTTGGATTAGTTTTTCTTGTACCACTGGCGGTGCAGACAATGAAAATATTTGTGCTAGTTCTAATTATGAAGTAACTGTTGCTACCTCTACTGGAGAATTTGATGGTTATGCTTGGGCTGAACATATTGGTTGGGTTAGTTTTAATTGTGAAACTGGGGGAGAAAGTCAATCTAATATTTGTTTAACCTCTGATTACAAAGTTCAAGATTTAAGGATGGAAACTTCATCAATAAAAGTAGAAATTACTCTTGAATATAATTCTCCGAAACCAGAATTAGCAATTTCCCGCACTAATACTTTTGTTTTTAATTTAATGACGCCAGCAAGATAAAATGTGTTTATAAGTTAATTATATTAGCAATTGGTATTTCTTGACATTTAAGAATATGATATAATAAATTAACATTTATCTAATTTAATTTATGAACAAAAAACAATATTTATATTCAAATTTGTTTGCTTGGAGTTTTGTCCTTTTATTAATAAGTAATTATGCTTTTGGTTGGACAACCCCTACTCAAGATCCGCCTGGTGGGAATATAACTCCCAGTTTTAGCCAATGGACAACTTCTGGCTCAAATATTTATTATAATGACGGCAACGTCGGCATCGGCACAACGGGGCCGGGAGTAAAATTAGATGTACAAACTCCAGGTTATGGCCTTCCAGCTACTTCGGGTAGCACACAAACATATGGGGGCTTGAGAGTTAGTCCTCCTAGTGCAAGTGGAAATGTTGTTTTGGATATGGGGACAGCAGGCGCTACTGGTACTTGGTTACAAACAACACTTAGAACAAATCATGCAAATAACTATCCCTTATTGTTAAATCCAAACGGCGGCAACGTCGGCATCGGGACGACGGACCCAGGAACTGCAAGGTTGAAAATCTATGGAGGAGTTTTGGATATGAGTACTCAAAAAATCACCAACCTTGCCACCCCAACAGCATCTGCTGATGCTGCAACAAAGGGTTATGTGGACGCAGCAGCAGGAGGGTCTGAGTACGCCGTATTCTACCAAAATCGCTATGCCTCACGCACAAACTACCTAAACGGAAGGGTTGATTGTAATTCTAGTCTCAGCTGCCCGACAGGCTATTCGGTTTTCTTTAATTCGCCCTCGTGCTATTCACTAACAGGCAACTACACTGTTTATGGGAGCGGCTCTACATTTCAGGGCAGCCATATTCTTACCTCCTTAGGCATACTGGGCGGGACCACCTGCGACAGCGGAAGAACAAACGATTCTGTAAATACTAGCATCACTGCGTACGGTTATGGCGGAAGCATTTTGTTGGACCGCCGAACAGTGTCGAATTGCGGTGGGTTTTCCTATCGGGTCTGTTGTGCCGCTTCACATATTTTGGTTTGCAAAAAAGACTAGGTTTACTACTATCTCAAATCATAGATGATTTAACGATTTTTAACCGCATTACTACCTTTGGCGAACATTACTTAATTGCTGAATTGTTAAGTTGCTAAATTGCTGATTATTTAGCCTAATTTGACTTTTCCAGTTTCTTTTCAATTTTTGCCATCTTGTTTTTAATCTGCCTCACATTTTTGGTAAGTTCTTGTAGTTGCTTCAAAACAGCTTTTTGTTGGTAATTATTGAGGTCGGACCTCCGTAGGAGATCCGACCTCCTTATTAATCTCCCAATTTTTCCCTTCTTTTTGCCTGTTTTTCTTAAAATATGCCTCTTTCTTCGGGCATATTTTCCTTTAATTTCTGTTAGTGATTTCAAACCAAAATTTTCTAATTGTTGATTAGTTAATAATAAATTCCCAATTTTTTGTTTTTGGTCTTTATTTTTTACTAAATATCTTCTTAATCTTTGACGGATAAAAGCGTCAAGTTTTTCAAAATCCTGTTTACAATACGCAAATTTATAATAATGTCCAAAACCGAGAATTTTATTATTCAACGATTTTACTATCGCCTTTTCGGGTTTTTTCTTTGTTAAATGGGTTACTTTTATAATTTTGTTTTTAAATTCTTCAGTTTTCTTTTTGCTGATTGTAAAAATGCCGGCATAATATCTAAAGCCCATAAATTCTATTGCATTTTGATGAAACCAGCCCGAATTTAATTTATTGACGTTAATTTTTAATTCTAATTTTTCTAATTCTGGTTCAATAATTTCTTTCAGAATTTTTTCTGGCTCTTTTTTGTGTTTACAAAATATTAAATAATCATCTTGAATTCTTAAAAAAGGTCTTGGGATCTTAAAATCCAAAGGCAAAAGATATAAACCAGTTAAAACCCAACTTAGATAATTTCCTACAGGTAGTCCTTTATCTTTTATCGGTCCCTCTCTTAGAAATTCAGGAATTTCATATTTTAAATAATGCCTCATTCTTCTTGTATTAAAATTGAAATGTTTGGAGGTTCGACTTCTAAACATTAAGATTTTATGGCTTATGGAAGGGTAATATTTTTTAATATCTATTTTCAAAAAATATTTGTATTTTTTGCTTAGCTCTTGAATATATTTTAATCGTTTGTCCTGTCGCGCAAAAATTAGATAATGATAAAGTGTCTTTTCTTGTAGTATTTTTTTAATTTTCTTTAGTAAAAACCTCGCTATAATATTTGTTTCTTTTGTATTATTTAATTGAAAATAGGGAAGTTGGTTGATATTAGCCATATTTTTGTATTTTGAGTTAAATTTTGATATTATAAATTAGAGGATTTTAATGTTCATATATTAGCAATGAAAGCAATTATTACTGGTGGCGCTGGTTTTATTGGTAGTCATTTAACAGAACTCCTTTTAAAAAAAGGGCACTCAGTTATAGTGTTGGACAATTTTATTACTGGCAATAAAAGGAATATAGTTTCTTTTAAGAATAATCCAAATTTTAAATTAATTAAAGTTGATATTACAAAATTTGATAAGATTAAAAAATATTTCAATGGAGTTGATTGGGTTTTCCATTTAGCGGCTTTAGCTGAGATAGTCCCTTCTATAAATGATCCTCTGAAATATTTAAAAAATAATATAGAAGGAACAAATTCTGTTTTAGAAGCATCAAGGCAAAATAAAATTAAAAAAATTATTTATGCTGCTTCTTCAAGTTGCTATGGAATAGCAAAAGAATTTCCAATCATAGAAACAGCTCCAATTCAAACAGAGTATCCATATGCTGTATCAAAATATATAGGGGAAGAAATTGTTTTACATTATTTTCAAGTTTATAAATTACCAGTTATTTCCTTGAGATTGTTTAATGTTTATGGTCCTCGACAACGGGCAGATGGAACTTATGGAGCAATGTTTGGTGTTTTTTTAGCTCAAAAATTAGCAAGTAAGCCCTATACTGTGGTAGGTGACGGAAAACAAACAAGAGATTTTGTCTTTGTTGAAGATGTTGCTAGAGCTTTTCTAGCTGCTGCTGAGTCTAATATAGTTGGAGAGGTTTTTAATGTTGGCTCAGGAGAGGCACATAGCGTTAATGATGTTGTAGAATTATTAAAAGGCCCAGTAGTCTATTTACCTAAAAGACCTGGAGAGCCTGATTGTATGTTAGCTGATATTTCTAAAATTAAAAAAATGTTAAATTGGAGACCATCATTCTCTTTAAACGAAGGAGTAAAAATTTTATTAGACAATATAAAAGACTGGGAAAAAGCACCAATTTGGACTCCAGAATTAATTTCTGAAGAAACAAAAGATTGGTTTAAAAATTTAAGCAATTAAAAAAATATCAATTTTATTATTTATTATGGAAGATTCTATTAATAGAAAAATTAAAACGCTTGATAAATTATCAAAAATAGTTGCTGATTTCAAAAAAAATGGTAAAAGAATTGTGCATTGTCATGGAGTTTTTGAATTAATTCATCCAGGTCATCTTTATCATTTTGAAGCAGCTAAAAAACAAGGAGATATTCTAATTGTTAGTATTACGGCGGATAAGTTTATTAAAAAAGGACCTGATTTTCCAGTTTTTTCGGCATTGGTAAGAGCAAGGTCTTTAGCTGCTCTTCAAATAGTTGATTATGTAACAATTGATTATAATTTTAATGCAGTCGAAATTATAAAAAAGATAAAACCAGATATTTATTTTAAAGGACAGGAATATGAATCAGCTTTAAAGGATCCAAAGAGAAATCTTTATAAAGAAGCAATGGCAGTTAAGTCTGTTGGTGGGGAAATTAAATTTAGTTATGAACCAGTTTTTAGCTCAACAAATTTTTTAAAAAATCATTTTAATATTTATCAATCAGAAACAAAAGAATTTTTGAAAAAATTTAGTTCCAAACACACAGTTGAAGAATTAATAAACCCTTTAAAAAACTTGGAGAAGATGAAAATTTTACTTATTGGAGAAACTATTATTGATGAATATTGTTATTGCAAGGGGATGAATAAGATTCCGAAAGACAATTTAGTGGGTACAAAATATTTAAATAATGAAATTTTTGCTGGCGGTATTTTAGCTTGTGCCAATCATCTTGCTGGATTTTGTAAGAAATTAGATTTAGTAACAGTTTTAGGCAAAAATTCATCAATAAATTTAAATCAAAAGAACGAAGATTTTATTCGAAATTCTTTAAAATCCAATATTCGCTGTAAATTTTTTTATGACAGAAAAGGGCAAATTATTGTAAAGAAAAGGTTTATTGAGCCAACTTTTTTTTCTAAAATGTTCGAAATTTATTATTTTGACGATCAAGATTTACCAAAGGATATTTCTATTGAATTGAATAATTATTTAAAAAAAGTAGTTCCAAAATATGATTTAGTAATTATTAACGATTATGGCCATGGTTTCTTTAGTGAAGAGATTATTAAAACATTAAGAAAAAAATCTAAATTTTTGGCAGTAAGTACTCAAACAAATAGTGCTAATTTCGGATTTAATTTAATTACTAAATATCGTTCACCTGACTATGTATGTGTAGATGAACCAGAAGCTCGTTTAGCTGTTTGTGAGAAAAATAACAATATATCGACAGTAATTAGACAAGTTTTTAAAATGACAAAAACTAAAAAATTAATGATTACTCGAGGGCATTTAGGGTCAATTGCTTCAGAAAATAAAGGCAAAATTTATAAAACACCAGTTTTATCAACAACTATTGTTGATCGTTTAGGCGCTGGTGATGCTTTTTTCTCAATAAGCTCAGCTCTAGCAGCACAAAGGTGTTCAATGGAAATAGTAAGTTTTTTAGGTAATATCATTGGAGCAATTCAGGTTGCAACAATGGGAAATAGGCAACCTATTGATCCTGATCAAGTTTATAAATTTATTCAAACTTTATTCAAATAATTTTAATATATACTAAAAATGTATAATATTGTTAAAAATTATATAGATGATTTGTATTATAATTTTATTAATACCAAGGCTACTAATTTAAAAGGAAAAGAGATAGAATTTAATAATGCTTTGATTAAATCAGCAGAAATTATTACAAAAGCAAATGCTAGTGGCAAGAAAGTGATATTTATTGGTAATGGAGGTTCTGCAGCAACAGCAAGTCATAAGGCTCTTGACTATTGGTTTACTGGTAAAGTTAAGGGGGTTGCTTTTTCTGATCATGCAAATTTAACTGCTGTTAGCAATGATTTTGGTTATCAAAATGTTTTTGTTAATCAAATAGAGAGATTCGCAAATAAAGGAGATATTTTGTTTGCTATTTCTAGTTCTGGTAACTCAGAGAACATTATTTTAGCTGTTAGAAAAGCAAGAAATTTAGGCTGTAAAGTTTTAACTTTCTCAGGCTTTAAAAGAACAAATCATTTAAGAAAATTAGGGGATTTGAATTTTTATACATCCTCGTCTCATTATAATCAGATTGAGTCAATTGATCTTTTGCTTTGTGATTGTATTTTGGAGATTATATTAGGTTATGATAAGAAGAAAAAATAAAAAACAAGAAAACAATATTTTGGTTGCTTTTGATCGTGACGGGACTTTAATTTATGATGATGGTTATTTTGGTAGAAAAGATAATTGGAAAGAAGAAATAAAATTTTATAAAGGAGCAATTGAAACGATAAAAGCTTTAAATTCTTTTACTGACGTTGTTGTTATTAGTAATCAGATTGGTGTTGCTTTAGGTTTGTATGGGCCAGAAAGAGTTAAAAAAATAAATTCATATCTCGATGAAATTTTTAGGAAAAAAGGAGCAAAAATAAACGGATGGTATTTTTCTCCTTATGTTGAAAAAAAATGGGCTTTAAAAAATGGTTTAAGCTCTAAAAATCCTTGGGTTTTGAAGGATTTTCCTTTTACTAGGAAACCTCAAGTTGGAATGTTAAAATTAGCAGCAGCAGATTTAAATAAAACAATTCTTTCTTACAGAAAAATCTTTGTAATTGGAGATTCTCTTGATGATATTAAAATGACTTTAAAAATTTCTAATGGAATTGGTATTTTTTTTAAGAATAAAAAAAATGATTTTTTGATTAAAGAAATAGATTCATTAATATCTATTAATCCAGATAGAATTTTTATTATTAATGAATTAATATCAGCAATAAAAATAATTAAAGACAAAAGCAAGGAAAAATGAAAAAAGAAAAGAAAAATTACAAAAAAGATTATCAAATTGATTATCATAAAATAATGTTTCATCCCGAGAGACTGGCGAATTGGTTAAAAGCCCAAAAATCATGGAAAGAAGCAAAAAAAATTTACCCAATTTATGTTGAAATCTCTCTTAGTGGAATTTGTAATCACCGATGTCGGTTTTGTGCTTTTGACTATTTAGGCTACAACAAAGGCTTTGCTAATTTTCAGAATTTAAAAAAAACAATTAAAGACATGGCAAAAGGAGGAGTAAAAAGTGTTTTATTTAGTGGCGAAGGTGAGCCCTTGCTTTATCCTAAGACAAGAGAAATAATTAAATATGCAAGTTCTTTAGGGGTTGACGTTGCTTTATCAACAAATGGTACTTTTCTAACAGAAGATTTTTCAAAAAATATTTTACCTTTTCTAAAATGGATTAAAATAAGTATTGACGCAGGAACTGCTAAAACGCATCTAAGGATTCATCGTCCCAAAGTACAGGATTTTAATATAATTATAGATAATCTTAAAAAAGTAGCTGAAATTAGAAAAAAACGAAAATTAAAATGTACTCTTGGAGGGCAGTTAATTCTTCTGCCTGATAATTATAAAGAAGTAAAAATTTTAGCAAATAAATTAAAAAAAATTGGTTTTGATTATTTAGTTGTTAAACCTTATTCTCAACATTTAGATAGTCTTAATAGAGAATATGAAGGAATATCTTATAAGAAATATTTTTATTTAAAAGACGGATTAGAGAAGCTTAATAATGATAAATTTAAAATAATTTTTAGAGAAGAGGCAATGAAAAAATTAGAGGAAAAAAAATCTTATAATAAATGTTATGCTGTTCCTTATTTTTGGGCTCATCTTACAACTAATGGCGATATTTATTCCTGTGGTAATTTTATAGGGAATAAGAAATTTAATTTGGGAAATTATAACCAAAAATCGTTTAAAGAAATATGGGAAGGAAATAAGAGAAAAAAACATTGGGAATTTATGGGCACAAAATTTAAAACAACTCATTGTCGGGAAAATTGTCGGATGGATGAAATTAATAGATATTTAGAAAAATTGATTAATCCACCTGAACATGTAAATTTTATTTAATAAATTATGCTCAAAAGAGATATTAAAGAATTAGAAGAAAAGGCAAAAAGATTAAGACGGGACGTTTTAGATTTAGCTTTAAAAAAAGGAGATGGTCATTTAGGTGGTAGTTTTTCAGAAATTGAGATATTAATTTCCTTGTATTGCAAAGTATTAGTTAAGAATGATAAGTTTATTTTAAGCAAGGGACATGCTTGCTATCCTTTATATATTATTCTCCAAGGGAAAGGATTACAGCCGAAAATATCAGGGCATCCTGATATTGATGTGGCAAATGGCATTTGTTGTACTACTGGAAGCTTAGGTCATGGTTTGTCTATAGCTGTTGGAATGGCTTTAGCTAAAAAATTAATGGAGAAAAAAGGCAATATTTATGTTTTATTAGGGGATGGTGAGATTCAAGAAGGGACAATTTGGGAGGCTTCTTTAACTGCTGTTCAACATAAATTAAATAATTTAGTAGTAATTATTGATAGAAATAATCTTCAAGCATTAGAGTCAGTAAAAAACGTAGTTTCTTTTAAAAACCTTAAAAAAGTTTTTCAAGAAATTGGGTATTATGTTTTAGAAATAAATGGTCATTCTTTTCCGGAAATAATAAAAGGTTTAAAGAAAAAAGTTTTTGGGCAGCCCTTATTAATTATTGCTAATACAATAAAAGGGAGAGGAGTAAGCTTTATGGAAAATGACCCTAAGTGGCATGCAAGGCAGGCAATTTTGGAAGAGGTAAAAAACGCCTATAAAGAATTAGAATAAAACATGAGGAAAGAATTTGGTAAAATTATCTGTGAATTAGCAAAAAAAGATAAAAGAATTTATTTATTAGTAGGAGATATTGGTTATGCCATTTTTGATGATTTTAAGAGAAAGTTTCCAAAAAGATTTATTAATTTAGGGGTTTGTGAACAGAATATGGTTAGTTTGGCCTCAGGAATGGCTTTAGAGGGCCTAAAGCCATATGTTTATACTATTACCCCTTTTCTTATAGAGAGAGCTTTCGAGCAGATAAAAATAGATATTGATGGACAGAATGTTAACGTTAAACTCTTGGGTTATGCAGATTATCCAACCCTTGGGCCAACTCATTCAGAGATTGACGCAAAATGGCTCATGGGAAAATTTAAAAATATAAAATCTTATTTTCCTAAAGATTCAAAAGAAACAAAGAAATTTTTATTAGAATCATACAGATCCGAAAAACCTAGTTTTATTAGCTTAAAAAAAGATAAATAAAAAATTAATTGAGTAATAAATGAAAAAATCTGGTAATTTAAAACGTTTTTATAATAGAGCAAGAATTCTTTATTATATGCTTGCCATTAAGGCTTTTCATAAAAAACCCTATCCTTTTTATGTTAATTTAGTAATAAATAGTAGTTGTAATTTAAGGTGTGCTTATTGTTTTGGTAAATATTCATTTCGCTCTCAAAAATATTGGAGATTAGAAGATTTAAAAAAACTTATTGATGATCTTTATAAACGTGGTACTCGCTATATTCTTGTGCAAGGAGGAGAGCCCCTTCTTCATCCTAATATCGGAGAAATATTTAAATATTTAAACAGTAAAAATATTGTTTGTGCCATTGTTTCCAATGGTACTTTACCTGATAGACTAAAAGAAATTCCTGAATTAGCTTTATTAGATAATATTTGTTTTTCTCTTGATGGGAACAAAGAAGGAAATGATAAAATTAGGGGCCAAGGTGTTTTTGATAAAGTGATGGAATCGATTAAAGTAATCAAAGAAAATTTTGATACCCCTATTAGGATTAATTCTACAATTCATAAATATGTAATTTCAGACTGTGATTTTATGGCCGAATTTGTTAAAAAGAATAATATTGAATGGGGAATAAGTTATTTGTTTAGAGGAGATGAAAAATTAGGAGAAGAAAGTTTAGCCCCCACAAAAAAGGAAATTTATAATTATCAAAAGAAATTGATTGAGTATAAAAGAAAAGGTTATCCTATATTTACAGCAAAAAAAATATTAAAATATGTTCTTGATTGGCCGTTTGGGTATGATACAGTTTATGTTAACAAAGAAAAAGCAAAGCAAGCAATGGGAAATAAGTGTATTGAGTGTCAATATGGAAATTATGAAATTGTAATAGATGAAGACGGAAAAATTTATCCTTGTCAGGGGCTACAAGGAATTTTTGATGCCCAGAGCATTCATCAAGTTGGTTTTGATAAAGCCTTTCAAAATTTACAGAACAAACCATGTCACACTTGTTATATCATTCCTTTAATAAATACTTCAGCAATGATTAATTGGGATTTAGAGGTTATTTTTGATACTATTTGGCATACTTTCCGAACTAGATTTTTGATAAAAGATAAAAAAAATGAAAAAATTAATTAGTTTTATTATTCCAGCGTTAAATGAAGAAAAGAATATAGAAGAAGCTATTGATGGTGTCCTGATGTCCTTAAAAAAATTTAAAATTCTAGGAGAAATCATTGTTGTCAACGATGGGAGCGTTGATAATACTAGTTTATTGATAGAAAAGAAAATTAAGGAGTTTCCTGAAACTATAAAAATAATTTCGCATCAAGTTCCTCAGGGCATGGGTGCTTCTTTTTGGGATGGCGTTGACAATGCTTTAGGGGATGTTGTGGTGATGTTTCCTGGGGATAACGAAAATAATTCTCAGGAAATTTTACGCTATTATTGGTTAATGGATCATGTAGACTTTGTTGTTCCTTTTGTTTTTAATAAAGAAACAAGGCCTTTTTTTAGAAGATTTCTTTCTTCTTTATATAATTTTATTATAAGAATTAGTTTTTCAATTAACTTAAATTACGTAAACGGGACAGTTTTATGTCGGAGATCAGTTTTAAAAGAATTAGAACATCGAAGCACTGGATTCTTTTTACAAGCAGATATTTTAGTTAGGGTTATTAAAAAAGGATATTTATTTGCCGAAGTTCCTTATCAACTTAATTTAAGAAAAAGTGGTTCTTCAAAAGCAATTAAAATGTCTTCTTTAATTTGTCTGATAAAAGAATATTTATGTTTAATAAGAGATTATTATTTTAAAAGAAAAAAATTATTTAAAAAACAATTTACAGCTGATTCCATAACTTTTATAAGACGAAATGAAAAATAATAATCATTTAAACAAAAAAGAAAAGATAATTTTAGATAGCCATAAATTAATGTGGCATAGAGATAGGGTAGAGGCTTGGTTGCGAGGAGAAAGAATAGCTCCTATTACAATTGATTGTGCCTTAACTCGCCGTTGTACTTATCAATGTCTTTATTGCTATGGTCAGCTTCAGGAGAATGATGAGAAAAGAATGACCAAAGATGTGGTATTTAGATTTCTTGACGATGCAGCAGAAATTGGGGTAAAAGCCATTAGTTTTGTTAGTGATGGTGAAAGTACTTGTTCTCCTTATTTATATGAAGCAATTAAAAGAGGAAAACAAAATGGTCTTGATGTTGCTCTGGGCACTAATGGTTTTCTATTAAAAGAAGAAAAATTAGAAGAAATTTTACCGTTTTTAACTTATATCCGGTTTAATTTTTCTGCAGGAGAGCCGAACCGCTATGCTGAAATTATGGGCACTAAAAAGGAAAATTTTTATGAAGTTTCTGAAATTATAAAAAAATGTGTTAAAATAAAGAAACAAAAAGGATTGTCAGTTACTATTGGTCTACAAATGGTTTTAATGCCTCAATTTGCTGATCAGATTATCCCTTTTGCTAAGCTAGGTAAAAAATTAGGAGTTGATTATGCCATTATTAAGCATTGTAGTGACGATGAATTAGGAAGTTTAGGAATAGATTATTCAAAATATTTTCAATTAACTGATGTTTTAAAGCAAGCTGAATCTTTTTCTAATGAACGATATCTAGTAAAAGCAAAATGGTCTAAAATTTTAAGTGATGGTAAGCGTAGGTATTCTCAATGTTATGGTCCGCCTTTTCTTTTACAGCTTTCCGGTTCAGGGTTAGTTGCTCCTTGTGGTGCTTTATTTAATAATCGATATAAAAAATTTCATATTGGGAACATAGTAGACACATCTTTTAAAAAAATATGGCAGAGTGAACATTATTGGAAAATTATGAATTATATTGCTTCCAAAGATTATAATGCTCAAACAATGTGTGGCACTCTCTGTCTTCAGCATAAAGTTAATGAATTTTTGTGGGATTTAAAAAAGGGTAAGGTTGTTTTAGAAAACCCAAAAGGGGAGCCACCAATGCATGTTAATTTTATTTAATGAGATGAATATTATAAATAATTTTCTTAATTTTTTTCAGAAACTTATTAAAAACGAAAAAGTAATTATTGGGTTTTTGTTGTTTTTAGTTATTGCCTTTTCTTTTTTCTTAAGAGTTTATTTTCCTTGGGAAAGTGTTTTTTCTGAACCGATAAAATATGCAGCTGATGATGGGGTTTATCATATGAGATTAGTTGAAAATATGTTATTAGGAGGTCATTTCCCTCAGTGGATTAATTTTGACGCTTATACTTATTTTCCTTATGGCACTTATATCCATTTTGCTCCTTTATATGACTGGCTTTTAGCTTTAATCATTTGGCTTATTAGCTTTGGCAAACCAACTCTAGAGATAATAAATCAAATCGCTCCTTTCTATCCGGCAATTTTAGGAAGTTTAGCTGTTTTAGTTGTTTATTTTATTGGTAAGGAGTTGTGGAATAAATGGGCTGGTTTATTTTCAGCTTTTTTAGTTTCACTTTCCTCACCATTTTTATTTAGATCTTTGCTTGGCCAGACTGATCATCATCAGGCAGAGGTTTTGTTTTCCAGTTTGGCGATTCTATTTTTGATTTTAGCATTTAAAAATGCAAAATTTTTAGATAAAAAAAGAGAATTTTGGCTTTTTACAATTTTAGCTGGGATAAGTTTAGGTTTTTATTTTTTGATTTGGACAGGGGCTTTACTTTTCCTTTTTATTATTTTTGTAACGATAATTTTATATTATTTAATTGAATTTTTCAAAGGGAGAAACCCTGATAGAGTTTTAATTATGGGTAGTATTATTTTTTTTATTACCCTTGGGATAATTACTTCTTTTTTTGATGCGCCTGGTCTGTTTTATTCTCCTCTTTATAACATTAATCATTTGGTTTCTTTGGGGTTAGGAATTTTTGGGTTTTTATTTATTTTTACTTTAGGAAGGTTTATTAGAAAATCAAATTTGCAATTTTGGTATTTTCCGGCTTTAATGATCTTTTTTGGACTGTTAATTTTATTTGTTTTAAGTATTATTTTTCCAGCAGCATTTTTAGCAATAATTGATAGTTTTAGAGCGATTAATCTTGGTTTTATGTCTCAGCACGGAGAGCTTGCTTGGCGTAGTTATGCCAGGGAATTAATTGGTGAGATGAGTCCAATGGGTGTTCAGGGAGCAATAGAAAATTTTGGCTATCTTTTCTATCTTTCTTTTATAAGCTTAGGTTTGATAATTTATAATTTTCTTAAAAAAAGAAAACCTGAAGACTTGTTAATAATTATTTGGTTTTTAGTGATTTTTTTAATGTGTGGAATTTTAACTACAGCTTTTGGTCAAGTGAGGTTTAGCTATTATTTATCAGTGAACATTGCTTTATTATGTGGATTTTTAGGGGCAAAGAGTCTAATTTTTGGAATAAGAAATTTAAAAAAATGTTGGCAAGATAAAGGCATTAGTCTTAATAATTTTCAATTTTTAGCTTCATTTCTATTAATTTTTAATATTTTATTTTTTATTTTTTATCCTTTTCCTTTTAATATTATTTATTCTTTTCCTGCTAATTTACCTGATATCTTTTTAAGATCTATTAATACAGCTACTTACGGTGCTATTGGTCGAGAAGATGATTTGTATGAGATCTTAGATTGGCTGAGAGAAAACACGCCTGATCCTGGAGTAGATTATTATGGTTTTTATAAAAAACCAAATTTTAACTCTAAAACAGGAAAAATAGATCCTTATAATTACCCAGACTCTGCTTATGGAATTTTGGCAAGCTGGGATATTGGACATATGATAACTTATTATGCTCATCGAATTCCTAATGCCAATCCTTTTCAGCAAGGATTAGGTAGGATTGTGGAAAGTAAAATTATTCCTGGTGAAACAACTTTTTTTATTGAAAATGATGAAAAGAAGGCAACTGAGATGATGAAAGAATTAAAAACAAAATACATTATTACTGATTATGGAAAGGCCCTTAGTTTTGGGGCTTTTTATGGAACTCAATTATGGGCAATTGGAGGAGATAGTGATTATTATTTAGAAAAAAAAGAAGCAGAAAAAATCTTAACAACGACCAGAAAATATGACAAATCAATGATTGTTCGTCTTCAGCTTTTTGACGGCCGAGAATGGTTTTTAAGCGGTAAAGAAGAAGAAAGTAAAGTAGAATCTTTAAGCCATTTTAGATTAGTTTACGAATCTAAAACTCCTGCGGCTGAGGGATTTTTTGAAAAACCAAGAGAAGATAATATAAAATTATTTAAAATATTTGAATATGTAAAGGGTGCAAAAATTATAGGAAATGCACCCTCTGGATCAGAGGTCGAAATTTCAACTAAGATTATAACAAATCAAGGTAGAGAATTTGTCTATCGAAAAAAAGTTACGGCTAATGAAGACAATGAATTTGAATTTATATTACCTTATTCTACTTTTGGTAAAGATGGATGGCTTGAAAACGAAACAAAATTTGAAGTTTTTGCCAGTCCTTATAAAATTAAAATTAACGATTTAGAAAGGCAAGTCAATATTTCTGAATCAGATATTTTGGAAGGAAATACGATCATTTTAAAATAATAAATAATTATAAAATTTAATTTTTATATATTTTGCTATGAAAAGATATAAAATGAATAAAATTTTTTTTATTATTATATTGATTTTATCGACACTATTAGTTTTTTTAAATTTTGTTGACTTAAATTTTGATAATGGAGGGTTAAAAGGAGATTGCTTTCAAGTAGAAGAGAAAATAGTTCGAGGTCATTCATTTAGTCCGTATATTAATCCCGGCACAAAAATAGAAGTACTTTTAAATTATTATGATTGCCAAGAGATTAAAAGAGGAGATATAGTTTTATTTAATTATGCAGGAAATAAAGATCCTTTAATTAAAGTGGTAAAAGGTATACCTGGAGATAAATTCGAGTTAATAGAAACAATTGGCGGATGGAATATTGTTATTAATAATAGTATTGTCAAGAATTTTGAGAATCAACCATACATTATTTCTGGAAATAAATATAAAATGCTTTCTTTGTATGAAAGAGATTATAATGGTGTAATTCCTGTAAACGCTTATTTATTACTTAGCAATCAAAGCAGTGGTTCAATTGATAGCACTGTCTTTGGTTTAGTGGATAAAAGCAGCATTATTGCTAAAGTTAAAATTTAAATTAATTTGATATATTTTTCAAATTAGACAAAAATAATAAAAAAGAGTATAATAAAAAACAATTAATTTATAATTAAATAAAAAAAATGAACAAAGATAAATTTTTAAAAACTGCTTTAATTATTGCTATAATTTTATTAATGATTTTGGTTTATTTATCATTTATTGATAAAACCAGGGCTACTAAAAATCCTTATTATGCAGTATATTTAAAAACCGGAGATATGTATTTTGGTAAATTATCACGATTTCCTAAGTTAAATCTTTCCGATATCTGGTTTTTGCAAGCAAGCATGGAAGAACAAGGAGGATTTAATTTGAAGAGGTACGATGATGCTGTATTCGGCCCAAAAGATAAAATAGAAATAAATAAAGATAATATTGTTTGGATATCAAAATTAAGAGATGATAGTCAAGTAGTTAATTATATTCAGGGGAATGTTCAGCAAACTTTGCCGGAAAATTTACCAGAGCTAGAAATGGAAGGGATAGAAGAAGAAAACTAAATTTTTTTATTTAATTTGCCTTTGTAAAATAACAAAGGCATTTTTTTGTATTGTTTGAGATTTTATCAAATGGTATGATATAATTAGAAATATGAAGGTTAAGTTAAGTCTAAAAGATTGGCACAATCTATTAGTACCTGAATTTACTATTAACGCTATTTATATAGAAGATAGAATGGTGCGGGTTTTTTGTTTTGATAAAAAAATTGATAGGGTTATCAAAGCAGAAAAATATTCTTTACCAAAGGGGATTATTGAAGAAGGGATTTTGAGAAAACCAGAGCAATTAAAGGCTTTTTTGGACTCTTTAAATAAAAAACTCTGGCCAAAGGAAAAAAATATTTGGGTTATTTTAGCTTTGCCTTCAGCTAATTTTTTTACTAATATTCTTAATTTACCTGATTTAGATAAAGATCGTTTTTTTGAAGCAGTTGTTTTTAATACCCAAATGATAGCCCCATTATCTTTAGAAGAATCATATTTTGATTGGGAAGATTGGGGTTCTTCAAATTTAAATGGAGAGAAAGAAGCTTTTATTGCTTTGGGAATAAAAAAGCAAATTGATCCTTATTTAAATATTTTAAATGAAACTAATTTTAATGTAGTGGCTGTAGAACCCTTGGCTTTGTCTTTGGCGAGGTTTAATAATGAATTTATAGAAAAACAAGATCCAGTATTAATAATAGACTTAAGATCAGAGGGAATTGAATTTATCGTTGCCGAAGGAAAAAAAATGATTTATTTTGATTTTGATTCTTGGCAGGAAATTTTTGGTGGGAAAGTTCCTGAAAAGATTACTTTAGAACTTCTTAAAAAGCATATTTCAAAAGAGATACCAATGTTGTTGAATTTTTATTCTTTAAAAAGAAAAAGAATAATTCAAAAATTTATTTTTCTTAGTTTTGATGCTAAGCTTGCTAATGCTTTGATTCAATGGATTCATATTCAATACCAACTTTCTCCTGTAGCCATAAAATTACCGCTTTATCTTTCAAGAGTAGGGAGGGATTGGTTTGGAGTAATAGGAGCTGCTTTAAGAGGCATTATTCCGCGAAATCAAGATACTATTGTTAGTTTAGCTCCTGTAGGCACAGAACAAAGTTATGAACAGCACCATCTTTTAAGAGTGGTCTCTTTATGGAGCAAATCATTAATAACAGTTCTTTTTATTCTTGTTTTTTCATTAGGGACAATTGATAATATGTTTTTTCATAGCATTAAAAGCCAATATCAACAAGCCATAGCTAAGCCATTAGATCAAAAAACAATAGATAGAGAGGTTGCTTTAAAACAAGAAGTTGAAGAATTTAATAATCTTGTTGCCAAGATTTCTCAAGCCCAAGAATATCAAGAAGATTGGCAAGAAATATTAAGAACAATTTTTAACTCTGCTGGTACTTCAGCCATAAATTTAAAAAGAGTTTTAGTTAGTGCTGGTCCAGCAAATAATATTACTATTCAAGGTCAATCTTCAACAAAAGAATCCATAATTGAATTTAGGGATGCTTTAGGTTTAGCAGGTTTGTTTGCTGATATTTCTTTGCCTTTATCTGCTTTAGTAGAAACACCAGAAGGAGTGACTTTTTCTTTAAGTCTTCAAATATGAAGTTAACTTTTTATGGAGGAATAAGAGAAATAGGTGGTACAAAGATTCTTTTAGAAGATAAAAATACCGCTATTTTTCTGGATTTTGGAAAAAGTTATCATGAATCCTCAAAATATTTTGAGGAGTTTTTAAATCCACGAGTTGTTCATGGCTTAAAGGATTATTTAGAATTAGGGTTATTACCTAAAAAACAAGGGATTTATCGTCAGGATTTGATAAATATTTTGCATAAAGAAAATGAAAAAAATATTAGTTATTGTGAGCCAAAAATTGATGGCATAATTTTATCACATGGCCATTTAGACCATGCTGGCTATATTTCTTTTCTAGATCCTAAGATTCCTGTTTATACTAGCAAAGAAACAGTCGCTGTTTTAAATGCTTTTTCTATTTCTCGTCCAAAGAGTTTGGAAAATGAGATTTTAGAATTATCTTTACGAGATGTGGAAGATCCAAGGAAAAGAAAAAAAAGAAGGAGAAAGTTTAAGATAGTGGGTAATATGAAGCCTTTTTATATAAAAGATTTAGAAATTACGCCAATTTCTATCGACCATTCATTGCCTGGGGCTTGTATGTTTTTGATAAAAACTTCAAAGGGCAATATTCTATATTCTGGTGATTTTCGTTTATCAGAGCTTAAAAAAAGTAAGAAACAAAAAATTTATTCTTTTTTTAAAAAAGCAAAAATTAAAGTATTTCTTTGTGAAGGAACAAGAGTAAAAGAACAGTCAGTTTTAACAGAGCAAGAAGTTTATAAAAAAGCTTTAGCAAGTGTTAAAAAAACTAAAGAATTAGTAGTGGTTGATTATTCTATTGGTGATATTATGCGTTTTAAAACTTTACTTAAAATTGCTAAAGAAACTAATCGTTTAATAGCTTTACCTTATAACTATTTTAATTATCTTATGGTAATGGAAAAAAATGGAGTTTTAAGGAAGAATGGTATTAGAAAATCTGATTTTGGAAAAACAATACTTTATGCAAAAAAGAAAATTACTTTTAAAAAGTGGGAAAGGAATTTATTAAAAAATTGTAAGACTTGTACTTCGGATGATATTAAAAAAAATAAAAGAGGTTTTATGTTGGTTTTGAATTTTTTTCAAGTTCAAGAGCTTATAGACATAAAACCAGATAAAAATAGTTATTATTTACGAGCAATAACAGAACCCCATAGTGAAGAAATGGAAATCTCAGAAGAAAGATTTATTAATTGGATAAAACATTTTAAAATGCAAGGATTAAAAAAAGATGAACATAATCCTAAAAAAAAGGTGTTTGAAAGAGCACATATTTCAGGTCATATTAGCGGAAAAGAATTAGCTGATTTTATTAAACATATCAAGCCAGAAACATTGATTCCTGTTCATGCTGAATTTCCTGAAGAATTTAAAAAAATGCATAAAAAGGTAATATTAGTAAAGAAAGGTGAGAGCTTGGAATTTAATTAAATTTTCGATATAATTAGAGAAGGTTTATCAACCACAAGAATTATGTATGATCTCTTAATAAAAAATGGACAGGTTTTTGATGGCCAAGGAAAGCCTTCAGAAAATATTAATATTGGGATAAGAAATGGCAGAATTGTTGCTATGGGGCATTTAAATAATGAAAAAGCAAGAACAGAAATAAATGCTGAAAATAGATTTGTTTGTCCAGGATTTATTGATATTAATAATAACGCTGATCATTATTTAGATATTTTTTTCTCTCCAAGTGCAGAAAATTTAATTCGCCAAGGAGTAACGACAATCATTTGTGGCAATAGTGGTGCTTCTTTGGCCCCTTTAATTAGTGGTTCGTTGGATTTTATTAGGAGATGGGCTAATCCTAGTCAGCTTAATATAGGTTGGCGGCAGATAAAAGAATTTTTGGATTTCTTGGATAATAAAAAATTAGGGGTTAATTTTGCAACTCTTTTGGGCTGGGGAAGTATAAGAAATGAATTTACTAAAGGTGAGTTTAGGAATTTAAAGCAAAAAGAAATAGATCAATTAAAACTAGTTATTTCCCAAGGACTTAAGCAAGGCGCTTTAGGAGTTTCTTTTGGCTTAGGCTATGCTTCAGAACGCATGGTTGGTATTACTGAAATTTTAGAAATTGCCAAGGCAGTAGAAGAACAAAATGGATATTTATCTTTTCATCTTCGTGATGAAGCTGAAGGTCTTTTAGCTAGTGTTAGGGAAATAATTGAAATTGTAGAAAAATCTAAATTGTCAGTAGAAATATCTCATTTTAAAGCCGAAGGAAAACCTAATTTTGATTATTTTAAACAAGCCTTAGAAATGATAAATAAGGCTAATGACTCATTTAAAAAAGAATTAATTAATTTTGATGTTTTTCCTTATAACATTAGTGCGCAGTCTCTTTATTTAATTTTGCCAGAATGGACAGAAATTGGTGGTCGGGAAGTTCTTTTAAAAAATATTAATGATGAAATTGTTAAAAATAAAATACTTCAAGATCTTAAAAGAAAAAAATATCTTTATAAAAAATTAAAGATAGCAGATAGTGGTCAGCGTTGGTGGTTTTCAGGTAAGACTTTGGAAGAGATAGCTAAAGGTTTTAATTTAACTCCAGAAGAATCGCTTTTAAAAATTATTGAAATTTGTGAAGATAAGATCATAATTTTTGCTGAAGATCTTTCAGAAGAAAATATTATCGAAGGGATTAAAAATCAAGCTTCTTTTATAGGTTCAAATAGTGGCTTTAGTAATATCGAAAAAGGGAAAAGAGGAATCTGGGTTCACCCTCGGGCTTTTGGAAGTTTTCCAAAATTTCTTGGTTATTATACAAGAGAACAAAAACTTTCATCATGGGAAGAGGCGATTTATAAAATTACTGGTAAAGTAGCTCAGAAAGCTGGTTTAGACAAAAGAGGCTTAATAAAAGAAGGGTATTATGCAGATATAACTGTTTTAAATCCTGATAAAATTCAAAGCAATTCTTCTTTTAAAAATCCTTTTCAATATCCTGAAGGAATAGAATCAGTAATTATCAATGGAGAAATAGCCTATCATAAAGGGCTATTAACAGAGGAAAGATATGGAAAAACAATAAGGAAATAATTATTTTATGGAGTGTTTTATCGTTCAAGGAGAAAAAACATTAAAAGGGGAAATAGAGGTTAGGGGCTCTAAAAATGCTGCTATGCCTATTTTGGCAGCAACTCTTTTAACAAAAGAGGTTTCTGTTATTGATAATATTCCCTTAATAGAAGATGTTAAAAGGTTTTTAGAAATTATTCAAAGCTTAGGAGGAAAAGTTGAATGGTTAGGAAAAAGAAAGGTAAGAATAAATCCTAAAAATTTAGATCTTAAAAAAATTGATCAGTCTTTGGTAAAAAAATTAAGGGCTTCTGTTTTGTTAATTCCTTCTTTATTGCATCGATTTAAAAAATTTAAATTAGCTCAGCCAGGTGGATGTTTAATTGGTGTTCGTTCTATAGAATCTCATTTAGATGCTGTTTCTCAATTAGGAATTAAGATAAAAAGAACACCATCTTATTATTGTTATAATGGTAACAATGTTTTTCCTAACGAAGTTATTTTAGAGGAATTTAGTGTTACTGCTACTGAAAATATATTAATGTTAGCTTCCTTAATTCCAGGAAAAACAATATTGAAAATTGGGGCTTTAGAGCCACATGTTGAAGATTTAGTTGTCTTTTTAAGAAAAATGGGGGCAAAAATTAAAGTAATCTCGCCTCATATTTATGAAATAAATGGAGTTAAAAAACTTTCAGGAGTTTCGCATAAAGTCATTCCTGATCCTATTGAAGCTGGAACTTTTATGATTTTAGCTGCAGCCTTGAGAGGTAAAATTTTAATTAAAAATGTAAGGACTGATCATTTAGATTTAATAATTAAAAAATTAAAAGGAATTGGTGTTAGGATAAAAATTTATCATCGTTCAAGTTTTCAGTCAGAAGTATTAATGTTGCCATCATATAATTTAAAAGGATTTAAACTTCAAACTCAGCCATATCCTGGTATTCCTACTGACTTACAATCTCCTTTTGGGGTTTTAGCAACTCAAGTTAATGGAACAAGCATAATCTTTGATACAATGTTTGAAGGTAGATTAAAGTATATTGATGAGTTGATAAAAATGGGTGCAAATGCTATTATAGCAGATCCACACCGAGCGCTAATTACTGGGCCGATTCCGTTATATGCCCAAGATGTTAACTCTTTAGATATCAGATCAGGGATTAGCTTATTAATTGCAGCTCTCCTAGCTAAAGGGAAGACGACAATAAAAGATATATATCAAATTGATAGAGGCTATGAAGAGATAGATGAAAGATTGAAGAAATTAGGAGCAGAGATAAAGAGGGCAGAGCAATAAAATAATTATTTAATTAACAAATATTAAATTTAGAATTTATTTATGATGGTTCGTAAAATAGGGATAGATTTAGGCACAGCCAATACTTTAGTTTTCATTCCTCAAAAAGGAATTTTAATTAATGAGCCCTCAGTAGTAGCCATTGCTGTTGATGATAATAAAATATTAGCTATTGGGGCAGAAGCAAGACAAATGTTAGGTAGAACCCCAGAAGTAATTAAAACTTATAAACCTTTAAAAGATGGTGTGATTGCTGATTATCGAGTCACAGCAGCAATGTTAAAATATTTTATTAATAAAGTTACTGGTCCTTGGAAAATATTTAAACCTGATTTAATTATTTCTGTTCCAGTAGGCATTACCTCTACTGAAAGAAGAGCTGTTATTGGAGCAGCAAGAGAAGCAGGGGCAAAAGAGGCATATGTGGCAAGAGAACCAATCTTAGCGGCTTTAGGCGCAGGTATTCCTATTAATTCTGCTGGAGGCAATATGTTAGTTAATATAGGCGGAGGAACAACAGAAGTAGCTGTTATTTCTTTAGGAGGAATTGTTTCTTGGGCTTCAGTTAGAGTAGCTGGAAATAAGATGGATGCAGCAATTACTGATTATGTAAAAAGAAAATATAATTTGGCAATTGGAGAGAGAACAGCTGAAGAAGTTAAAATGAAGATTGGATCAGCTTTGCCAACAAAAAATAAAGAAGAATTGGAAATTAGAGGGCTAGATTTAACAGAAGGATTGCCTAAAAATATATCTATTAATTCTAATGAAATTGCTGAAGCAATAAATAGCCCTTTAAAAGATATCGTTCAAGCAGTAAAAACAGTTCTTTCAGAGACTCCTCCAGAATTAGCAGCTGATGTTATGGAAAGAGGGATGATTATTAGTGGAGGTGGAGCTCTTTTGAATAATATTAATGACTTGATTACAAAAATGACTGGTGTTCCTAGCTATATTGCTGATGAGCCTCTTTATTGTGTAGCTAAAGGGACAGGGGTGATTTTAGATAATTTAGAGCTTTATAAAAAAAGCATTACTACTTATAGGTAGGAGAATTAAGATTATCTTATGATTTTTTTTAAAAATGACGGAGTGACAACTTTCTTAGAAAAGTTTTTTGATACTGATCAAAGATTAGCTCAGAATCTTCTTTTTTGGGGAGAAGAATCAATTGGAAAAATGACAACAGCTAGAGTATTTAGTGAAGCATTGCTTTGTAGTCGTAATAAAAAATGGGAAAGATGTAATGAATGTTCTAGTTGTAAAATGATAAATCAAGGATATCATCCGGACTTAATGATAATTGAACCAGAGGAAAATTCTATAAAAATTGAACAAATAAAGAAAGGATTGGAGTTTTTAATTTATCATCCCCAGATTTCTGCTTTAAGAATTTTAATAATTAATGAAGCAGATAAAATGACTGAAGATTCTCAAAATGCTCTTTTAAAAACTTTAGAAGAATCGCGAGAAAATGTATTGATTATTTTAGTAACCAATGCCTATAAAAAACTTTTATCAACTGTGCGCTCTCGACTTCTTTCATTAAGGTTTATTAGGGCAAGCAATAAGAAGATAATGGATTTTTTATTAACAGAGTATTCCTTGTCTAGAGAAGAAACTAATTTAATAGCAGAAAGAGCCGAAGGAAAGATAGGAAAGGTTATTAAGTTAATGGATGATGACTATAAAAAAGATTTATTTCAAAAAAGAGAAGATTTGATTAAAATTTTAAATCAAGATTTTTCTAAGCAATCTGCTTACTTTCAAAAATTAGTAGAAGAGAAAAATGAATTAGGCGCTACTTTAGAAGAGTGGTTAAGAATGTTAAAGTCTAATAAAGAGTCTAGTAAGTTAAATTTAAGTCCAGATAAAAAAACAAAATTAATTACAAGCCTTTTAAAAGCAATCTATTTAATAACAGAAACCAATATTAATAAACAATTATTAATGGAGAATATTTTTCTTCAATTACAATAAATAAATTATTAATTATGTTAATTAAACAATTTGAAGAACAAACAAAAAAATTATTAAATGAATTCTATGAAGAGATTTTATTATTTCGCACTTCACGGCCAACAACTGCTTTAGTAGAAGATATTAAAATTGATAGTTACGGAGCCTTAACTCCTTTGAAGCATTTAGCAGGAATATCAATTAAACTTCCCAATGTTATTATTATTGAGCTTTGGGATGAAACTTTAGCGCCAGCTGTTAAGAAGGCTTTAGAGTCTTCAAATTTAGGTTTAAATCCTTCGCAAGAGGGAAAACAAATAAAGCTATTTTTGCCTTCATTAAGTAAAGAAAGAAAAGAAGAATTAGTTAAGATTATTGGGCTTAAAAAAGAAGAATATCGAATAAAATTGAGAGAATTAAGAGAAAAGCTGATAGAAGCAATTAATAAAAAGCATGAGGATAAAGAATTATCTGAAGATGAAAAATTCCGTTTAAAAGAAGAAGCTCAAAAAGTAGTTGAAAAAATAAATGAAGCTTTTGATCAGAAAGAAGAACAAAAAAAAGAAGAAATTTTAAATTCATAAAAAATTAATTCGCTATGATATATTTTCTTATAAGTTTATTATGTTTAGGTCTTATTATCTTTTTGCATGAATTGGGGCATTTTGTAATGGCTAGAAAGCATGGTATTGCTGTTGAAGAATTTGGTATTGGTTATCCACCAAAGCTTTTTAGCTTTAAAAAAAACGGAGTTATTTATTCTATCAATGCTATTCCTTTTGGTGGTTTTGTAAAAATTCTAGAATATGGTGGTAAAAATAGTTTTGCTGCTCAATCTTTGGGTAAAAGAGCTTCGGTTCTTGTAGCTGGAGTGGTTAGTAATTTTATAATTGCTTTTTTAGTTTTTACTATTCTTTTTAGTGTTGGGATGCCAACTTTTGCCTTGCCTGAAAATTATCAAGAAAAAGCTGTTTCTTATGTAACGATTCAAGGAATAGAAGAAGGCTCTCCAGCTTTTTCTGCTGGTTTAGAAACTGGAGATATTGTTTTAGGTATTAAGCATTTAAATGAATATTATCTAGTGAGCAGTGTTCAAGAGGTTCAAGAAAAAACAGCAGAATTAGAAGGAAAAAAGATTCAATTAGTTATTGATAGAGAAGGTTATCAAGTAGAGATAGAGGTTGTGTTGAGACAAGAAGCTGAGGCAGCAAAAGGGTATTTAGGGGTTATTCTTAATGAAGAGGGGTATTTGCAATATTCTGTTATAGAGGCTCCAAGGCAATCAATTATTTTTATGGGAGTTCTTACTAAAGAAATGCTAACAGGTCTTGGTCGGATTTTTGTTAATCTTTTTAAAGGTGGTGGTATTGAAGAATTAACTGGACCAGTAGGGATTATGGCAATTACTACGAGAAGTTTTCAATGGGGATGGGATTATGGTTTTTATATCTTAGGGCTTATTTCTTATGCCTTTGCTATTTTTAACTTACTTCCCATTCCAGCAGTAGATGGAGGAAGGATTCTTTTCTTGGGAATTGAAAAGATAAGACAGCGCCCAATTGCCCAAAAAACAGAATTAATAATAAACAATGTTTGCTTTTTCTTGTTAATAATCCTTCTTTTTGTAATCACTATTAAAGATATTAATTTATTTATTTTTAATAATTAAACAATGAAAGCTTCAAAATTTTATTTCAAAAGTAGAAAAAAAATATCTCAAGAAGAAGTAGCTATTAGCGCTGCTTTATTAATAAAAGCTAATTTTATAGAAAGATTAACTAGCGGGGTTTATAATTTTTTGCCTTTGGGTTTGCGAGTGATAAAAAAAATTGAACAAATTGTAAGAGAGGAAATGGAAGCTGTTGGAGGGCAGGAAATTTTAATGGCTCTTTTAAATCCAAGAAAAAATTGGGAACAAACTGGGCGTTGGGAAAGTTTTGATGCATTGTTTAAGGTGCAATCTCATTTTGGAGGATGGTTTGCCTTGTCACCGACTCATGAAGAGGTAATAACTCCAATGGTTAAGAATTTTATTCATTCTTATAAAGATTTGCCTTTATATCTTTTTCATATTTCTGATAAATTTCGTGATGAGCCGCGCTCTAAATCAGGGATATTAAGAGGCAAAGAATTTATTATGAAAGATTTATATAGTTTTCATCAAGACGAAAAAGATCTAGACGAATACTATAATAAAGTTAAAAAAGCTTATCAAAGAATTTTTAAAAGATGTGGATTAAAAGCTTTTGTTGTTGAAGCTTCTGGAGGAACTTTTTCTCGTTTTTCTCATGAATTTCAGGTAATTACTCCAGCAGGAGAAGATATTTTTTATTACTGTCCTTCTTGTAAATTTTGCCAAAATAAAGAGATTATTAAAAATACTAAAAAATGTCCAAATTGTAGTCATCCTTTAGAAGAGCTTAGAGGATCTGAGGTTGGTAATATTTTTAAATTAAAAGATAGATATTCTCAATCTTTTGATTTGAAGTTTAGAGATAAAAATGGAGAAAATAAGCATGTTATGATGGGTTGTTATGGTATAGGGATTAGTCGTTTATTAGGAGTAATTGTAGAGGCAAATTATGATCAAGATGGGATTATTTGGCCAAAAGAAACTGCTCCTTTTCAGTATCATTTAGTAAGACTATTAAAAGGATCAACAAAAGAAGACAAAATTATTAAAAAACAAACAGATTTACTTTATAATAAAATGGTTAAAATGGGGCTGGATGTTTTTTATGATGATCGAGATGAACTTTCTAGTGGAGAAAAATTAGTTGATGCAGATTTATTAGGTTTACCTTGGAGAATTGTAATAAGTGAAAAGACTTTAAAAAATAATTCTTTTGAACTCAAGGAAAGAAAAAGTCGTAAAGTAAAATTATTAAAATTAAAAGATTTTGACAAAACAGTTAAAGCAAAGTAAAATGACAACGAATATGTTTAAAAGTTTAAAAGAAAATTTATTTAGAAATATTGGAGTAGATTTAGGCACTACTAAAACTTTAGTTTATGTTAAGGGAAAGGGGATTATAGTTAATGAGCCAACAGTGGTAGCAACAAATAACAAAACTAATCAAATTCTTGCTATTGGCCGTGAGGCAGAAGAAATGTTAGGAAAGACCCCTATTCATATAAGCGCTATTAAGCCTTTGTGTAATGGAGTTATTTCTGATTTTGAAGTAACAGAAAAGATGCTTCATTATTTTTTAGAGAAGGCTAAGAGAAAAGGAGTTTTAGGGCAAGTTTTTGATTGGCCTCGTTTAGTAATTGGAGTACCAACAGGAGGAACAGAAGTTGAAAAAAGAGCAGTAGAAGATGTGGCTCACAGCGCTGGAGCAAAAGAAGTTTATTTAGTTGAAGAACCAATTGCAGTAGCTTTAGGCGCTCAAGTTCCTGTTAAAGAATCACGAGGGGTTTTAATAGCTGATATTGGTGGTGGTAGCACTGAAGTGGCAGTAATCTCTTTAGGAGGAATCGTTGTTTCTAAAAGCTTGAGAGTGGCTGGAGATAAATTAAATGAGGATATTGTTCATTATTTCCGTGATAAATTTAAATTATCTATTGGTGAAAAAACTGCTGAACGTATTAAGCTTTTTATAGGCTCAGCAGTTGATTCAGGGACAAAACAGGAAATGAATGTTAAAGGACGGGATCTTGTTCGGGGATTGCCTAAAGAAATTAAAGTTAAAGAAGATGATATTCGTGAGGCAATGGAAGCTTCATTAGCAAAAATCATTGATGCTATTAAAGACACGATTGAATTAACGCCGCCAGAATTAATAGGAGATATTATGGAAACCGGAATAATATTATCAGGAGGGACAAGTTTATTAAAAGGTTTTGATAAACTTTTAGAAGATTCAGTTGATTTACCAGTGAATCTTATTGATGATCCAGTAACCTCAGTTATCAGAGGGATTGGTATAATTTTAGAAGATCTCAATGGTTTTAAAAACCTCTTAATTAATATTGCTAGAGAGAATCCGCCTCTTTAATAAATGAAAACAATGAAAAGAAAAAGCTTTCGTTCTTTGCTTTTACTAGTGATCTTTATAATCACTAGTATTTTGTTATTCCAATTTTATGTTTCTCAAGAAGGTTTATTAAAGCCTAATGTAGTTTTTGCTTTAAGTTTAGGAGAACCAGTAGGAAATTATTTAACAAATTTAAGGGGTTGGATTAATGATCTTTTTCATTTTAATGATTTAAGAAAAAAAGTAGATGAAATTAAGTTAGAAAATATTAATTTAATTAGTCGATTTCAAGATTTTAGAAAATTTCAAGAAGAGAATCGTCTTTTAAAAGAAGTTTTAAAGATAAAAAACGAAACAGCTTGGTCTTTAGAAATGGCTGAAATTGTTTTAATGGATCCTTCTGGATTATCTGGCTCATTTTGGATTAACAAAGGATCAGAATTAGGATTAGCTAAAGGAATGAATGTTATTGTAGAGAACAAGGTTTTGGTAGGGAGGCTAGTGGAATGTTTTGATCATTATTGCCGAGGGGAGTCAATATTTAATCCGGAAACAAGAATAAGTGTTGAAGATTTGCGCTCATCTGTATTAGCAGTAGCAGAAGTAGATAATAAAGGAAATTTTCGTTTAAAATTAGTGCCTTATGATTCAGATATAAAAATTGGAGATGTTTTAATTACTTCTGCTGAGAATACGAATTTTCTAAAAGGGCTTTTGGTAGCTAAAGTACAGAAAGTTGGATCTTCTCCTGATACTAGCTCAGTAAAGGAATTTGTCCTAGAGCCTTTATTAAATTTTTCCCGACTATCTTCAGTTTTTATTATTAAAGATATTGTTCCAAGATTATGATGAAGCGCTATATTTTGAATTTTTTACTTTTTTTATTAGTGATTTTTTTTCAAACTTATTTTGGAATGACTATTTTTCTTTCCTCATTTTTAAATATCGCTTTGATTTTTTTGATTTTTACATTCTTTAATTTTTCCCCATATTATTTATTTTTTTTAATTTTCTTAACTTCAATTATTTTTAATACTCTTTCTGGTTTTTTTTGGGGCACCCATCTTATTATTTTAGTTCTTTGTTTTGGAATTAGTTTTTTATTAATAAAGTTTTTTGAAAAATCATATTTCTTCTCTCGTTTAATTATTGGGAGTATAATTATTTCAATATATTTTTTAAGTTTTTTAATCTTAAATTTAATTCTTAAAAGTTCATCTCTTCATTTTATTGTTTTACAGCAATTAATATTTACTTTAATTGGCTATATTATTTTTTCCTTTTTAACAGAAAAATTGAAAGCATAAAATTCTATTATTATTAATAATGAAATACTCATATATTAAAAGAAAAAAACATTTCCTTGACCCAGAAGAAGTTCTTCTTGATAGAAAAGTTAAAGAGGCAAGAGAAAAAAATTTAGAAAGTTTGGAATCACCAATCTCTTCTATTTTAATTAAAAGTGTTTTTGGTATTAGTTTGTTTCTTTTTGTGATAATTTTTTCTCGTGTTTTTTATCTTCAAGCTATAGAAGGAGAGTATTATCAGCAAAGATCGGAAAATAACAGTACTTATCATTACATCGTTAATGCTCCTCGAGGAATAATTTATGATAGATTTTTAGAGCCTTTGGTTTTTAATAGTCCTTCTTTCAGTTTGGTAATGATCCCTTCAGAGATGCCAAGAAAAGATGATGAAAGAAAAGAATTAGTAGAAAAAGTAGCTTCTATTTTAAAAATAAATAAAGACGAAATTGAAGCACTTTTTCAAAGTCGTAGGTATCATTATTCTTTAGAGCCAATTTTAATAAAATCTAATTTAGAAGTTGATGAAGTTAGGTTGTTTGAAACAGTGGCCCAAAGTACTTCTGGTTTTAATATTGTTTCAGATTATAGTCGGCATTATCCCTTTAAAGATGCTTTTGCTCATGTTTTAGGGTATATTGGTAAAATTTCATCTCAAGATATTGAAAAATACAAGGATTATCCTTTAACTAGTATGGTAGGAAAAGACGGTTTAGAAGCTTATTATGAAGAAGTCCTCCAGGGTAGGCCTGGCCAAAGGATAATTGAAGTAGACGCTGTTTTTAATGTTCAAAAAAATTTAGGTTCTATTGAACCAGAAAAAGGAAAAGATATTATTACTACTCTTGATAAAGACTTACAATTAGTTTTTTATAATTCTCTTAAAAAAAGAATTGAAGAAATTGGTAGTACTGGAGGATCAGGGGTTGCCTTAAATCCTAAAACAGGGGAGGTATTGTCTTTGGTTAGTGTTCCTAGTTTTGATCCAGATCTTTTTACTAGAGGATCTCCAGCAGAATTAATTAATGAATATCTCCAAAGTCCTTTTTTACCTCTTTTTAATCGAGCAATAAGTGGGCTATATGCTCCAGGTTCTACAATAAAATTATTAATGGCTTTAGCAGCTTTAGAAGAAGATATTATAGATCCTGAATATGAATTATTTACTGAAGGGAAAATTGTTATTACTTCTCCTTATAATCCTCAAGAACAATGGGTTTTTAGAGATTGGGAAGATCATGGATGGGTAGATATGAGAAAGGCAATTGCTGTTTCTTGCAATGTTTATTTTTGGGCTGTTGGTGGAGGTTTTGAAGATGTTGTTGGTTTAGGCTTATCAAAAATTAAAAAATACTGGCTTGCTTTTGGGCTTAATGAAAAAACAGGCATTGATTTGTTTGGTGAAGCTGAGTCAATTTTGCCTGATACTGAGTGGATGAAAAAACATCGACCTCTTGATCCAACTTGGAAATTAGGAGATACCTACAGTGTTTCTATTGGAGAAGGTGGTTTTTCCTTGACACCGTTGCAAATGGCTGCTTATATAGCTACTATTGCTAATGATGGTATTTTAATGCAGCCCCATCTTATAAAAAAAGAAGCGCCCAAAGAAAAACTAAGGTTAGATGTTTCTTTAGAAAATTTGAAGATAGTTCAAGAAGGAATGAGAGAAGTTGTCCTTTCAGGAACAGCTACTTATTTAGATTCTTTACCAATTGAGATAGCAGGAAAAAGTGGCTCTCCTAAAGTTTATGTTGATGGTGAAGAAGCATATCATACTATTTTTGGTGCCTATGCTCCTTATGAAGATCCCCAAATTGTAGTTTTGGCTTTCATAGAAGCGCCTCCTCCAAATGTTGTTGCTACCTTGCCTGTAGTTAAAGACGTTTTGGAGTGGTATGAAGAAAATAGAATCAATAAATAAAAAATTTAAATATATTAGTATGGATAAAAATTATGTTACTGCTGAGACTTATAAAAATCTCAAAGAAGAACTAAGAGAATTAAAAACAAAGAAAAGACAAGAGATTGCTCAAATGCTTCAAGAAGCAAAAGAATTAGGCGATTTATCAGAGAATGCAGCATATCAAGAAGCCAAAGATGCACAAGAAATCTTGGAGTCACGAATTTTAGAATTAGAATCATTTTTTAAAAATGCTTCAATTATTCGTCGTTCTTTGCAAAATAATGGAAAAGTAGAATTAGGATCAACAATAGAATTAGAGAATATTAGTAAACCAAAGATAAAAAAGGTTTTTACTCTTGTTGGATCTCAGGAAGCAAATCCAATAGAAGGAAAAATTTCTAATGAATCTCCTTTAGGCCGTGCATTTTTGGGCCATGAAAAGGGAGAGACAATACTTGTAAAAACCCCTCAAGGTGAGGTAAAATATAAGATATTAAATATATCTTGATTTTTAAAACATATTTATGTTGGATGATTTAATAAAAGAAAGA
>Ga0334900_1000909_pt1 | contig 37181 bp, 54 predicted proteins | sample GraSluR3_MG_2_FD_207231 | JGI IMG/M metagenome (GOLD analysis project Ga0334900, IMG submission 207231) | Sludge microbial communities from methane-producing bioreactor in Wageningen University, Netherlands - Granular Sludge_31_08-R3 | ecosystem: Engineered > Bioreactor > Anaerobic >... | reverse complement strand
TACCGGGGGGGGGTGGTCTGGAATTTTTAAGGGTCACACACATGGAATTACCTTTACACTGTGTGTCTAAATTTTTTGGAAGGTAGGGTTGTTGGTATTTCTTTAGTGGTATATATAGATATTTAATAGATTAGGGGTGTATATATGAATATAAGCCTGATGGATCTTGCCGAGTTTTTGTTATGGTGTGGGTTTTTACTGGTAATGGCGAGTTATATGTTGTAAATTCTGCCCGGTTTTCCGGTTTCCCTACTCAACCGGGAGAAATTTATGTGATTGGAGGTCACTTATGAAAAAATTAAGTGAAGTTTAAGTTGAATAACCTTGTTAGTCAAGTAAATTATTGTTGACAGATATAAAAAAAATGATGTTATAGACTGAGATATGAAGATATTACAAAAAATAGAGGCCGATCCGTTCCTCAAGGAACTGGGCCTGCACGAAGACCGTTACCGTCTGCCATATAGAGACATAACACGGGAGCTTAATGCCTATCAGAACAGCAGAGAAGACCTGTTTTATGAGCTTCTTGCGGAGACTACTGAACAGGACTTCTATCTTTTCTGCTGGTGCGTACTTGGTCTTCCCGTAAACAACCCTTTTCTCCTTTCCAGAGCGTACGAGATACAGGATAACGAGGGTAAGGACGGCCTTTACCTGTGGTCACGGGAGCATTGGAAGGCCCTGAGCTTTGATACTCCGGTAATGACCTCTCAAGGGTGGAAGAAACACGGGGAATTAAAAGTTGGAGATAAAGTTATAGGCAGCAGCGGTGAATATGTGAATATCGTAGCGAGGACTCCGGATTTTGTTGATGCGGATCTTTATGAAATAGAGTTTAATCATAAGTATAGGATAGTCGCTTCCTCGAATCATTTGTGGGAAGTGGAGAAGAAAAGCCGTAGGAGAATATCCGGTACAAAAAACAAGAGGGTCGGAAGAGAAAAAGTAATCATGACATCGGAAGAAATCTTTAAGCATGGTTTTGCCCAGGATAATAGGTTGTCTCTCGAAAGCGTGTGTGTAAAATATCGGCAGAAAAAATATCCGATACCACCTTATCTTCTCGGTGTCTGGCTTGGAGATGGTCATTCAGCAGGAGGCAGGATCACGGGGCAGGACTCAGAAGTTTTTGAAAAGATTGAGGAGCTCGGATACAAAGTACATGACACTTCCAAGGACATAACAAAATCAATCCACGGGATAGTAGGTATACTGAAAAAACTCAACGTATTTAAAAACAAACACATCCCTGAAGAATACAAGATAGGAAGCATAGATCAAAGGTTGGAGCTTGTGAGGGGCTTGATGGATACGGACGGAACCATTAACAGCAGGGGTACGGCTACATTCACCAATATAAATAAAGAATTGTGTGAGGGCCTCTATGAAGTCCTTGTCAGCCTTGGGTTGAATCCATCCATAAGAGAGCATAAGGGTAAATCCTGTTCAGCAGATTATATATTTTACAACGTATCCTTTAACCCTCGGAAAGAGATGAATCCTTTCCATATCAAAAGAAAAGCAGACAGAGTTAAGTTCGAAAATAAACCCAAGAGAAGATTTATAACTGGAGTCAAGACTCTCAAAAAAGGATCTCATAAAGTAAATTGCATAACAGTTGATGCCCTTGACGGAATATATCTTGCCGGTAAAGAGATGATAAAAACTCACAACTCTACCTTGCTGACATTCGCACTGAGGCTCTGGAAGCTGGTAAGAAGACCTGAAATTACTCAGGCGTTATTCTCAAACTCCATTAAACTTGCAAGACCGCACTTTAATTTAATAAAACGTACATGTGAAACTAACCTGCTGCTGAAGAGAGCGTGGCCACATATCTTCTGGGATGCCCCTCAGAGCAACAGAGAAGCCACCTGGTCCCTTGAATCCGGTCTGTTTTTCAAGACTACCAAGGGGAAAGATCCCGGACTTGGTGCTTACGGACTGATAGACTCTATGCCTACGGGTGGACACTTCAATGAAAAGGTGACAGATGACCTTGTAGACCTTAACAATGTGGGAACTTCTTTCATGATGGATAAGGTCAAGGAAGCCTTTAGGATGTCCGATAACCTTGGATCTGAATTCGGCGGGACCGTAGATACGGTAATAGGGACGAGATACAGGTATATGGATCTCTACGAGGAGCTTGAAGCCTCAGGAGTATATAGGGTGTCGATCATTCCCGCAGAGGTGGATGACAAAGGAGGGCCTAAATTCGGAGGCTATCCGGTGTTTATGAGCAAAGAATCCCTGGACAAGAAGAAGATTAAGCAGGGTTCCAACTATTACGCACAGATGTTGCAGACTCCTTTACAGGCGGGCACAGCAGCCTTCAAACAGGAGTGGCTGAAGTTCAAGGACTCTGTGAATGAAGAAGGACATTATTACATTCTGGCAGATGCAGCGAGCAATCCAGAGCTTTCAAAGACTCCGGACAAGCTGGACTTCACATGTTTCTGGCTGATCAAGACTCAGCCAGGCAGGAAGATAAAGATTGTAGATTGCGTGAAGGACCGTATTGGTCTTAAAGAAAAGTGGAATATTTTGAAACAATGGCACGTGGATTACAACATAGAGCTTACAGCGTACGAAGAGTATGGCCCTCAGAAAGACTCGGAGTTCTTTTTGATAAAGATGGATGAGGAAAGATTCTATTTCCACATTAAACCGCTGAGGGAGAACAAGAAAGAGAAGTCTGAACGTATCGGAATTTTAAGAGAATTTTTCTCAGAGGAGAAGATCATTCTCCCTAAGAGTATATTAAGGTTGACTAAGGCCAGAGGAGTTGTGGATCTTATTTCAGAGTTCATTGATGAATACCTGAAGTACCCCATGACAGAATATGACGATATGCTGGACAGCCTGTCAAAGATCTCAGAGGTAGACCTTCTCTATCCCAATGCGGAAGAAGAGGCAGAGGAAGAGGAAAGGTATTATCAATCCCCTCTTGAAGAGGAAGAGGGATCAATAGAATGTTTTTGGGGTGGACTATGAGCGAGCAGGAAACACTACAAAGAGTCAAGGAACGTTTCTCCGAAAGCTATGGGACTTTAAACCATATGCTGCTGAAGATGAAAGAGTCCCTTGATATGTACTCAGGGAAACAGTGGACAGAGAAGGACGCAGCAAACTCTATGAAGAAGAATATTCCCCCGCTGGTTAAAAACTTTATATCAAGGAACGTGAACGTTCTGGTAGGACTTCAGAGACAGAACAAGACAGCCCTCAGGTGTCACCCTGAAGAGACCGGAGATAACATTGCAGCTTCTATAGCCTCAAGGCTCCTTCACTTCACCATGAGAAAAGGCAACGGCTATGTGGCTACGAGTGAAGCTTTTAAGGAACAGTGTATCATGGGGCTATCATGGATTACTCCTTATGTGGACTTTTCAGAAGATGGGGTCAACGGGGATATAAGGATCAAGATGGAGTCAGCCTTTAACAAATTCTTTGATCCCCACACAAGAGAGGTGGATCTTTCAGACTGCGGGTATATGGTCAACAGACAGGTTATATCCAAACAGAAGGCCGTTATGATGTTTCCCGATAAGAAGGCCCTGATAGAAGGCAGCAACGCAGACTATAAGTCAGACTACTTCGTAATGGAACACACAGGGCTAAAGAACCTTTGTATGATTAAGGAGCTATGGGAAAGGGAACTGGTCCCATATTACACAATAATCGTGGACGGGCAGATGCTGACTATCTCAGAAGAGAACTACAGGAAGAATAAACAGTACATTGATCAGCTGAAGGTCCTTGCAAACTACGATGAAGTCAGGCATAACCGCAGACAAATGAGACTCACCACAGTATTAAATGACAACATTATTCTCTATGACGGCAAATCACCCTATGAAGGAGACATGTTCCCTTCTATTCCGTGCTTCGGATTCTTTACCAAAAGTCAGGAGCTATGGAGCCAGAGACTTACGGGGATCGTGGAAAACTTGAAGGATAGCCAGAGAGAAATAAATAAATGGTCAGCCAATCAGATGCACTACGTCTTAACTTCTATCCACTCAGGATGGCAGATGGATAAGAACGCAGTAGATGACAAGAGAGTATTATCCAAAGGTATGTCTACCCCTATTATTGAAGTGAATCCCGGGAAGAGGCTTGATAGAATAGCCCCCCCTCAGCTGCCCTCAGCTTTTATAGATATGGGACAGAGAGCAGCGGATGACTTCATGAGACTCGGCTTAAATGCCGATGCTTTAGGGATGCAGTCTGGATCAGAGTCAGCACGACTTACAAAGCTCAGGCAGATGCAGGGACTGGCCACAGTAGGAGAACTCACTGAGAACTTTAATTACGCCTTTATGCAGACCGGAAGGATGGTTCTGGGTATGATCTTTCAATTCTACGGGATTGAGAAGATTATGAGAATTCTCGGGGACGAATTCCAGGGAGTAGCAGAAGAGCATTTAAGACAGGTTAAGGACATCAAGTTTGACATAGAGATTGATGACACTACTTACTCACCGACACAGAAGATGATAAGACTCGAGACTCAGCTTGAGATGCAGCAGTACGGCGTACCAGGGCTTGAAGCAGAAGACTTCTATGACAACCTTGACATTGACGCACTGGATTATATTAAACTCAAACAGAGAGCAGAGCAGAGAAAAGCACAGGAAGCACAGCAGGTCCAGAAGCAGCAGCAGATTGAAGAGGCGTTGACCGCAGCGAAGATCAGGGGAGAGGAAGCCAAGGCTGATAATCTTGATGCACAATCCCTTTTAATGTCGCAGAACGCCATTCACCAGGCTTCAGAGACCGCAGCTAAACAGGCAGGACAGGAAGCAGAAGAGGAGGTAATGATTTGAAAGATAAGATGAGCGTAGAGGGGATCTTCTTTGATCTACCTGACAACTGGAAAGAAATCACAGATAAGATATTCGAGGAAGGTGGACATTATACAGAAGCCTTTCTTGCCCTGGGCCTCAGTGCCATTGAGCATGAAGTAGTAATGGATGCCGATGAGTACATGGAACATTTCTGTAACGGTATGGCCAAGAGTGAAGCCTACTGGTTCAAATGGGCCCGGGAGAACCTGAACAACAAGGATGCCAATATCAGCCTCTTCAAGGCTGCAATGGATAGAATGTTTAACTGGAGTAAGAAGCTGGATAAACTCAAGCCTGAGGATGATTCTAAAAAACGGTTTCTTATTTCAGAGAAAGAAAAGTACAAGAAAAAATACTTACAGGCAAATTAAAAAATAATAAGGAGAATTCTTTATGAAAGATTCAAATGGCGACAACGGCCTCGGAACGGTTGAAGAAGTAGTTATTCAATACTCGGAAGTAGAAGGTGGCGATACCGGAGGAGATACAGGTGCGGAGCAATCCTCAGCTGAACCTTCCCAGGAAAGCTATTCTCAACCGGATGTATCAGAACAGCCGACTGGCGATGATATTCCAAATGACGTAAATGGACTGATGCAGACTGTTCACAATTTAAGAGCAGAATTGCAGCGGAAAGAAGAGTACACTAAGTTTCTCAGAGAGTCCATTGACAGCGGGGCTATGACCCCACAGCAGGCACAGCAGGCACAGAACCAGTTTGATCTGGATGATGATGTTGTTCCTTTTGCTGGAGATGTCAAAAAGATGATTGATGCGAAAGTGGAGCAGCGTTTAGCAGCAATGAAGATGGAATTGATGGAGGAGACCGCAAGGGAGCAGCTACAGAGTCTGGCAAATGAAGCAAGGGCTAAGGACCCTGAGTTTGACAAGCGAATGGACATGGCGGTAGATCTTCTAAGAGATCCGGCTTATGCCTCAGCCTTTAACAGACTGCCTCTGTCAGGCAAGGCGAGACTGGATTTCCTTGAGAAGATCGCACCCTTCCACCCTAACTACTCAGCAGCAGCTCCACGGAATTCAATGGCTCAGGACACTATTGATAAACTGAAGGCGAACTCTTTAGTCCCCCCTACTCTTGCGAGTATGGGCAGTCAGGGCTCCACGATGAAGTCTATAAATGACATGACAGAAGAGGAGTTTGAGGCTCACTATAATAACGTGTTGAAGCAAGGCTAAGGAATAAGATTTAAGGATACTAATATGACTATTGGACAAACAACCAGTGCCGATATATCGAAAGAAGTAGATGCGTTTTATGATAGGGTACTTCTTAAACCTCTCAGAAGCTCCTGGATCTACGGTCGATACGGCCAGAAAAAAGCAGTAAAGGATAACGATACTGCGAGATTCTCAATCTATCCGGTTCTGGGAACACAGCCCGTGGCTCTGACGGAAGGCGTAAACCCTTCTCCTCAGAAAATCTCGGTACAAAGATTCACAGCCAAGGTAAGTCTCTACGGCGGTTACGTAGAACTCACTGAGGAATGTGACATTTACAGACAAGACCCTGTTGTTGCAGAAGCGACTGAAAGGATCGCATGGCAGGGAGCAGACTCTATAGACGAGATCACCCGTGATGTACTTGCAGGTGGCGATAATGTCTATAGAGCGGACGGCGTTGCAACAAGGGCACAGATTATAACCAAAATGGAAGAAGCGGATCTCCGGATCCTTGCCAGATCCATGATGGCTAACAAAGTTCCATTTTTCCGCCCCATCATACCTGCTGGTACAGGGGTTGGCACAAAGGCAGTAGCAGCTTCATGGCTGATGTTTATAGGCAATGAGGTTCACTACGATGCCGAGCAGATGACAGGATATAAACCTGTTGAGGACTATGCTTCTCAGAATGGCATAGAGGAGAACGAACTCGGTATGTTTGGAAGATTCAGATTCCTGCATACTACTGAGTCTCCTGTAGATGCTGGAGGCGGGGCTGCGGTTTCCACTTCAGGCCTTGGTTCTACAGACGGAGATGTGGACGTTCACCTTAACATCGCTATAGGTCCTGATGCCTACGGCGTTATTGACGCAGACGGCGGTATGAAGTCCATAAGAAAAGACAAGGCTGCTATCGGTGGTCCTCTTGAGCTCTATGGAACTGTTGGCTGGAAGATCCGTTACACAGCGGTAATCCTCGAGCAGGACAGGATGTACCGATACGAATGTGGTGCGACAGCTTAAGGAGGAACTATGAAATATAATAACCCTTACACCAAGAAAGTTACCGTAGCTGATCCTGCGGTAGCTTTAGATTTTGATGACATTGGATTCACGCCTTCTTATGTTAAGGTTATGAATGTGAACAACGGTGCTATTCTTGAGCATGTAAGCGGAATGGCAGACGCCTCAGCACTGTTGCTGAAGAAAGGGTCTTCTGATACCTACGCTCCAGCCCTTGTCACAGAAAATGCCATCACTTTGACTGACAGGGGATTTACCCTGGGAGTAGAAACATCTGTAAATATAGCCACTCACGTGCTATACGTTATAGCAATATAAGAGGGGGGCTTCGGCCCCTCCCATAACAGGGAGAAAAGAATGGGAAAATATAATGATGTGTTTGTCAAAAAGGTTATAACCCCCTCTACAGCAGTTGCCTTTTCAGTAGGAGTGGGTTACTACCCCGACAAAGTAGAAGTCATCAATCTCAAGAACGCCAAGAAGATGACAAGGAGATAAACAATGTCTACAAACAAACCAAAGATTTTGACTCAGGAAAACATCGTCCAAAGCCTGTACCCTCAGGTACTGACTCAGAAGATTTACAAAGCTAAAGTAATCTTTATGGGTGTACTTAGGGATGATCCTCACTATAATCAGGTGAGATCCTTCTCTGCTAATGGCAGGAGATATTCAGTAGTAGACGGTGGAATATCCTACCTTCCTGCAGAGGCCCTTGCAGCATTGCAGGACGCAGTCCCTGTTTATACGGTTCATGCCAACGAGAAACAGAAGAAAGACGGTATTGATCATGAAGATCCTTCCGATAAGTTCAAGAAGATGAAGAACCCACGATATGACATCACTATCCTTGAAGAGTTCAAGATTGGTAAGGATGAGGCGGGGAAAAACATTCTTATATCTGTTACAGAGACAGGCAAGAAGGCAGAGCTTGACAGGGCAGAGAAGGCAGCCTACGCTGCGATCAAAGCTGAGATAGAGCAGACTGTACGGGAAGAGATGGAAGAGAAGATCCGTGCGGAAATAGCTGCTGAGACAGGTTCTGTTATGGACGACCTTGAGGAAGACATGGAAGATGTGAAGCTTGTAGAAGTCTCAGATGAAGACTTTGAAAATCTTTTAAATAAGGATAAGGACGGGGAATAAGATATGACTTACGGTGAGATATATGATGAGATCTGTTTCATGTGCTGGCCTGGTGACGAACCGCCTGAAAATATTCCCGGGTTTATCAGGAGAAGAATTCTTTCAGCGAGAAGAATGATTAACCGGAACTATAATTTCTGGTTCACCCTCAAGACTGAGGCACTCCTGACAGAAGCGGAAGTACAGACAGTGGCTTTGCCGGACGACTATAAGGAGATCGAGAAGGTTTACTTTACTATCGAAGGGCAGAACTACGGCGGTCCTGTTCTCAGACAGATAGACCTTGTTGATCACATAGACCTGGGATTACAGAAAGTGGACATGTCTACTGAGTATCCTGATGCCATGCGTATAGACGGATCGAATCTTTATCTCTATCCTAAGCCCTCTCATATCCGGACGTTAAATCTTCTATACTGGTCGTTCCTTCCCACGGTGGAAGTTGTTGATTTCGATACTACGGAAGATAGTATCAGTATCTATTGCGGGCAGGCTATAATCTACCATGTTGCTGCTGACATAAAACTTCAGGAGAACGAATGGCAGACAGCCCAGTCCTACAGACAGAGATTCGAAGAGGAGATAGAAGGTGCGATGCAGGAGGATAAAGTAAGAAGATCTATTCCAGAAGCACGGGCTCCTTATCTTTAGAGGAGGAGTAATGAAGATATGCCCATTGAAATGGAATATATTATTAAGCTATCTGTGTTTATCGCTGGCATGGTTGGTGGTGTGTCTGCTTTGAGAATAGCCATAGACAAAGTATCAGTTAATCTGTTGTCAACCATCAAGAGCATGGAGGAATTAAAGGCTGACGTAAGAGACCTGAAGGTTTGCAATGACGATCTCAAAAGACACGCAGCACAGATGGAGGTTATGATGAGAGCTGGAGATGAGTTCAGAACTAATGTTGACCGGATACACGGGGACATTTATTCTAAGGTCAACAGACTCCATGAGCGAGTGCAGGCTTGCGAGACATGCAATAATTTTTTAAAAAGTGATATAGAGAGGCTGGAGCAAAAATGATTGATAGAGAACTTTACAGTGAGATAATGCGGAACAACCAGCAGTTCCCCGACAATCCCGACGACTCCGACTTATGGAAGTCCATCCAAATGGTTTCGGGAATGAGCGATAAAGAATCTCAGGAGGCTGCAAAGTTTCACTGTAACTCCCTATCTTTCTACGGACTATGCAGAGCCCATGGGTGGATCATGTTTCCTTACGGTATATGGCTTGAGAAGCTGGTAAAAGCAGATTTCTTTGACATAAGGACAGGGTGGGTGAAAGCCTCGAAGCTGAGGATAGCGGACTTGTTCGGATTCGGAGACAGGTTTAATGATCTCGTTTACGTCTATAACTATGAGACCCTGATGACTGGGAAGGGCATAGACAAAGACAAAGGGATCAATATAAAGGTATTCAGCAACTATAATCATATGAATCTCCAGGGGAAGGGGGATCATTTTATGGGCGGGTATTATATCAATGATGAATTATTTCTTGACGATTCAGGAAAGAGAGGATACAAAGTACGAGCAAGGGATGTGATCCCGAGACCAAAACTACAGTGGGGACTAATAGTATGAAAAGAATGATATTTATTTTACTGATCTTAATAGCAGCAACAGCATGGGGAAAAGAATTCGAGAGCCCTATGACTCCGTATCAGGACAATTATATTATCACGGGGGACAGAGAAGATGACCAGGTTAAGTTCCAGTTCTCTGCCAAGTATAACCTGTTCTATCCGTTCAATTCAGGTGTCTACTTCGGCTACACACAGAGAAGCTACTGGAGAATATATGACGACTCCTCTCCATTTGTCGAGACTAACTATATGCCTGAAGCGTTTTTCAGATTCGAAAGCGGTAATAACTTTTTAAAAGATAAAGTAATAGAGGGCCTTGACTTTATCCAGATTTCTCCTATATGCCATAAGTCAAACGGCAGGGACGGGCTGGACTCCAGAAGTATCAATACATACTACGGACAGATACAGCTATCCGCAGGGGATGTGTTTAATATAGGGGTGAACGTCAAAGGATTCGGCTACTGGGATAAGGCCAAAGAGAACAAAGATATAAATGATTACTCCAAAAACTATGAGGCTGGAATATTTATTAAGCACAGGAGCAAGACGGTAAAGTACCTGGATAAAGAGGAACTTCACTTTAAATTCTCGGGGGACCCTACCGACAAGGGATGGTATATGGTGGAGGGGAAATTCAGAATTCTTTCCACCTACGTTCAGCCAAAACTATTCTTTCAGTTCAGGGAAGGGTACGATGAGTTCATGATTAACTATTTTGAAAAGCAGAAGTCTTTTCGAGTGGGATTTATATTCTGAGGTGGGTTATGTTTAACTGGATGAGCAGAAAGTTTTTCATAAGAGTGATACTTTTGATGGTGATTGCCAGCTATGGTTTAAAGCTATTTGGGGTATCTTATATTACGGATACTCTGATGTTGGGTATGGTGGCACACTCTATAGCCCTGATAGGGCTGAACGCCTGGGAGAATAAGAGGGGGGAAGGATGAAGAAGATATTTATTGTATTACTTATACTGGCATTGTCCGGAATTGTTGCCTGTAAGACTCAGGCTAATCTTGAGGAAGGGGAGCCGATGACGTGCTTTCAGGCAAGATTCCTTGCGAGAGAGGGTGCTGAAACTGCTGCAACCATTATGGCAGAAGAGTGCCCTAAAGAATTGAAGAGAGAGTGGTGTCTCAAGGTCCTTAAAGAGAGACCGGAAGTCTTCAAAGACTTTAATGATTGCTGGAGACAATAATGTTAAATATATGGAATCCCGCCATACCGAGGAAGACTGACTGGTTCTACGATGTATTCAAAGAACTGAGGATAGTCAAGGGCCTGTTCAGGGAAAGGTTTGAGCTGGATCATTACAGCGAATCAGCAGAAGATCCGACAGATCCAACATGTGACGGGTTCCATAAGTTTATTACACTGAAACCGATAGTCCCTAATCTTCTACCAACCTTTCCACCTGGAGATCTTTATCCGGTAGACTGGGATAATGAAGTTGTTAAGCAGCCCACAGACTCAGGGACTATATACATGGAGACTGTTGATGGAGTACCACGACTGAGATATACTACTGAGGTCGGTGGAGAAATAATAAGGAGTACACTGCGATGAGTTTAACAGCATGGAATGAAGACATACCCTCAGATAACAATCTTGCAGGAGAGGGAAACGATGAGATCGCAAGCCTCAAGGCAAGGGTGAAAGAACGATTGGAACTTGACCACCAGTTTTCCGGAGAGCTTGATCCTCTTGAAGGGGATTGTGACGGCTATCACAAGAAAATTACATTGAAAGCTCTCGATGATGACCCTACCCCATTGACGGGAACAGGGATGTTGTACACAAAGGACGTAGATGGAATTATAGAATTATTTTTTGTGGACGAGGTGTCCGGGATAGTAAATCAATTAACAGAACAGGGGGTACTAAGCTTGAATACACTACAGAATGATATAGACGGGAATCAATACTCATTAAGGAATATGAAGTTATGGATACCGGATGGGACTGATGGAGTTATAGTAAATAGTTCGGCGGCATACAATAAAAACTTTTCTGCGAAAGGTATGATACAATTAAAAGTTTCTGCCTCTGGGCAGAATGTCATCGCCCCAGACGTAGCAGTCCCAGCAAGCTTAATTACTATTATGCCGGGTGATGTAAATATTATTTTCGGATACACTCAATCCCAATGGACTACAACAAATTCCAATAATATAACAATTTATTACCGGAAATCGGTAATAAATGTAAAAATCAATACAGCGGGAATTAATATTTATGATAAGGATTATTACGCTATAGCGGTGAAAAGTAATTCTTATCCTGCTTATCCTGCTTATCCAGTACCCACAATAGAGATTATAAAGTCATGGCCGATAGGCTCAAGTTTAGCGGAAGTATTGCCGGAGATAGAATAAATGTCATCTCCAATAATAAAACTCCCTCAAGTACCTAACAATCTCGACCCAGAGCTTAGGGACTACTTGTTGAATATAAACAAGATCCTTATTAAGAAACAGAATGAGGAGTTTGGAGGATTTAAGGAGCAAGTAGTAGACTTACTATATCCTGTTGGAGAAAGATATATTCAACTTCCAGAACCTGATGGAACATTCAGTTCTGCTAAATCCCCTGAAGTTAAATTTGGTGGTGAATGGGCTTGTATTTTTGATGAAGAAGGTGTGTTTTTCAAAACTGAAGGTCATGAGCCAACACAATATTATAAAGCTGATTCTGATGGAACTCCTACATTAACCCCTTACAGAAATGATAATGGATTAGCAGAAGATAAAATTCAATATATCACAGGGGATTTGAGAATATGGGGAGCAGCTGCAGGACCAAGTTCTTCTTATGGAACAGGGCAAGTTAGATTTATCCAAAATACAGGAAACAGGTATAGGTCAGGAGTGGGGGGAAATGCACCTTTATTCACAATAAGCCCGATATATTCACCATACAATAAATCAACTTCCAATTTAGATGGGAGAACAGAGCCAACAAATAGACTTATGAGAATATGGGAAAGGGTAGCATAATGAAATATATACTGTTAAAAGATAACAAACTTACAAAACTTGTAGCTTCTCAAAAATCCAGAACCGAATTAAATCAAGTTCTTCAATCTTTATATGATTATGATACTATTCTTGAAGTTCCTGAAAACTTTGAAACAAGAATTGGAGCTGATATAAATGAATATGATGGAAACCTTAAATATAAATCAGAAGAACAAAGAATTATTGAAGGTTTTCTTCCTGTTCCAGAAGGCTATGAAATTAAAGATGGGAAAGTTCAAGAGATTAAAGAACCTGAAAAGACACCTGAAGAAATAAGGATAGAGCAAGCAGAAGAAAACCGCCTAAGGATACTGGATGAAGCACAAGCAGAAGCAGAAGAGCTGTTGGGAAAAACACTAAATCGTATAGCAATAGAAAAATTGGTGGAAGAAAAAAATGGAAACCTTAGAGATACCAGTATTCAATAACATTATCAAAGACATCTCTCCTCGAAAGATCCCTGAGTCCGCACTACAGGATGGAATGAACATTCTCTTTGAGGATGGGTATCTCAGGGACAGGTACGGAACCTACTCTTTTTCTTACGAATTCACTGACCCTATTAAAAGAGTTGGGCTATTCAGGAAAATGTTTAATGACATCAAATACCTGATAGTCTGTACCACCAAGGACATATACGCATACAGCGAGACTGACGGGACATTTAATATTATCACAAGGAATTATAAAACAGGAACCGTAACTTCCTCGGGGACTGCGGTAACCTTGACCGGAGGAGTGTGGGATAATACTGAGTGGAGTAAACAAAACTTATATCAAATATCTTTTGACTCTGATGACCCCAACCTTTGTACCACATGGCATTTAGTTGCAAGTATAAATTCCGCTACAGAGATAGCCTTAAAGACTGCTCCTGCTGCGGATGTAACAGACTCCGTGTACTGTCTTAGACTGTGCTACGATGGTTCTGAAGATGACTCATGGAGCCTTGTATATCCTTATGACGAAGATCTTGATGAAGCGGTAATGTTAGCTACCAACAGTAAGGACTTTGTACAGAGATGGGACGCTACAGGACAGTGTGTTAATCTATCCTCATACACAAACTTCTGTAAGCACCTTGCCTACTGGGGAACAGGATCTGGAAATCATGTAATAGCTTCAGGGATCTTTGATACAGGTACTGGGTACTGGAATAAGAACGCCATGGAAGTATGGGATTCAGGACAGCTGTCAATGCTGGATGGAGCTACATACGCCCTGTATGACAATATTTCAGAGATTGTTGGGGTACTTCCACTTGGAGCAGACGGGATTGTAATCTATAAGCCGAACTCTATTTCCCTGGGGAATATAACATATTCAGGGGATCCGGCAGATCCTATAAGGATACAGGAGAACTTCAAGAGGAACATAGGGGTCCCCTGTATAGACGTAGTGGGGGTACTTGAATCTTTCCACATCTTCTTCAACGGACGGAATATCTATATGTTTGATGGGATACAGGAAAGACTTGTCGGGGACGGCAACTCAAGCTATATAGCCAACAACATAAATAAGAATAGGATCAACAGGAGCTTTTGTATATTGATCCCGGAGAAGAATTTCTATCTCCTATTCGTTCCATGGAAAACGTCAGAGAACCCTAACCTTTGTATAGTCTATAACTATAAAGAGAATTCATTCTCCTACTGGATGTTTAAAAACAGTGAGGGAGAAGAGATGGAAATAACCTCCAAGGGGTTGTTCAAAAAAAGTTACACTCCCACATGGGGATCTTTCATAGACTATCAGACTGGCACTACTACTTCAGGATCTAATGTGATAACCAGTGTGGCAGATACATCATTCTGCAAAGTAAACTACGGAGTGAAAGGTACAGGCATACCGGAACTTGCCAAGATATTATCGTTCACTTCGGACTCCATAACTATAGATCTCAATGCCACAGCCTCAGGGACGGTAGACTTAAAGATCGGTCCTTACGCCAAGGATATTAAGCTGAGATGGCAGGACTTAAAGGCCGTGGAGAACTTCCAGAGATTCGCACTGGGGACAATAGGCGGGAAGATGTATGAACTTTCAGATGAGTTCTTCAGGGATGACGAGGAGCCCATAGAGTCTACGTTTAAAACAAAGGACATGGAGCTGAATAAAGGCTTGACGTTTTTCTTCCATGAAGTTACTATCAGAGCAGGACTTCGAGACGTAGGAGAATGGATAGACAGCCCTGTATTTGTGAGGGCCTCTATGAACTACGGGAGAACATGGTCAGCATGGAAAGAGCTGCTGCTGGATTCCACAGAGGAGACACAGGAGTTCAAGGAGAAGAAAGGGTACTTCCATATGAAGGGGAAGGCCTTGACTTTAGAATTTAAAATGACCAACCCTACGAACTTCGAGGGAGTATTCGTGAAGTTCAACACAGGCGGTCAGTCTATGAGATATAACAGATGAGGTATTGATATGAGTTTTGCAAGCAAGCTTTTCGGTAAAGATAAGATGAAACAGAACGAGACCCTTAACAAGGTCCAGGCAGGGCTCAGGAATGATATGGTGGGAGATTTCGGCAGATATACTACCGGAGCCATTGATGCCCTTGGAGGTTTCGCACAGGAAGGGTACAATCCCTATGATGAGATAGGAGGGGATGAGCTTGTAAGCAGGATGAGAGATCAACTTGGCATTGACCATGCGAAAAACCAGAGAGCCTTTGCCAATTCAAACATAGGGAAACGATTTTCATATGCGAACGCTGCGGGCATGAACCAGATGAACAATATGCACTCAAAGAATCTGACAGATCTTGATTATCAGAACCTTTTAGCTAAGACAGGGTTCAGACAGCAGGGCTATCAGAACCAGAATAACGCTATCAATAGCCTTCTTCAGGGTACACAAGGAGCTCTTGGTTCTACTCAGAATATGACACAGATGCATAAGCCTGGAGCCCTTGACTACCTCGGCGGTATAGGTAGCGGGGTATCAACTTTAAAGGGGTTATTCTAATGGCACTAATGAGAAGCAGTATAGATAAATGGATGCAGCCACAACAGCAGGTACAGCAGGGACTACCACAGCCAGAAGGACCTTCAGAAGTCGATCAGTACAGACAGGCTATGAACATGGCCTCTCAAGTGGCAGGGCAGCCTTCAGCCATGGCGAAAGCTCCGGACTGGCTCCTGAAGCTGGACATGGGAGTAAACAAATTCAAAGCTAATGCGAATGATAAGCTGGAAAAGTGGGGGGATAATCTTTCAGCGATTAAATCTCTTTTAAGCGGAGGAATGTAATGGCATTTTTTACTGATACAATAAATAAACAGATAGCCACTCAATTAAATGTGGCAGATCAGATAGCTAAACAGAAACAGATGGATGTGGATAATGCCATCAAGATGTATTCTCTTGGCAAGATGTACGGAGATAATAAGCTTGAAGGTCAGGGGACCAGAGGAATGATGAATCAGGGTTTAATATCCGGACTGTTTACTCAGGGGATGGATGGGCTTAGAGGACTTGCTCAGACAATGGGAGCAGATGTCAAGGGTGTCGAGAGGCACGCACACAACGTTGACAACTCTCTTACCAACTCTTTTATCCCTGACTCTGAAGGCGGATTAACAGCAGAACAGCAGGCCCACAATGAAAGAATATCTCAGCTCAGAAACATGTCTACAACTGACAGGATCAAAGCTGCAGCCTTCAGGGCTTTCGATGAAAAATATCCTGGTGCTACTGATGAGGACAAGGAGCGGTTATTCAATCGGTTCTATCGCACCAGCAGTGGTAAAATAAAAAACAGAAAAAATCTGAGAGCTGAAGATGTCGGGGACTACCAGAGGCACAGGGCAGCCCTTGACGAAGAAGCTAAAGGGGAATTGTTTAAGGACGAGGACGCTGAACTCAGGGAAGAGATGAAGAGGCACGGCATTGATAAGATGAGTGAGTTTTCCGGATCTCACTCTAACATGAGAAACCAGAACCTTAAAATGCACAAGGCCCTGATAGATTTCTATGTTAAGAAAAAGAATTGGGATAAAGCTCAGGAAATCAACGATGCCTATGTCCAGAATGAAATGAACATAGATAAACACTGGGGCATGGGTGGCAAGAGAGAATACAAGAGTCTATTCAAGAGACCTACGGGGGCCAGAGTGTCAACGAAAACAGAAAATAAAGGTTTTAATGTCGGTGGGCAGTTTTACACTGTAGCTATGAGACCCGGAGAAGTATTGGATCCTCAAATTATAATGAAGAGACTTCAGAGCCAGAACCCTGAAGGATACGAAGCCTATAAATTAGCATTGGCTCGAGGGGAGAAGATCAATCTTATAGATGCGGATAAGAATGAAAGAGCTAACCTTCCTCATGAAGATGAGAATCTGGAGGATCGCAAGGCAGAGAAGTTTGAAGAGGATGTCAAGAAAGCTGCTGCGTGGTATAACATCACAGACGCAGGGAAGGATTCCAAATTCAACACCAGTGCTATATCAAGACCGGACGCAGACTTCTCTATCGGATTGAAGAGAGTACCAAGGCACGCAGTGATAACAAACCCTGAAACAGCCAGGGCGGTAGCGAGGTCTTTGAAAACAAGTGTTCCAGCTTTGTTAGCACGACTAAAGTCGAGTGACCCCGTATGGTTCGCTATCTGGGAAAAACGTAGAGACGCTCAACAGGCAGGATATTAATGACACTTGGAGATCTTCTCAGATCTGAAAAATATAAAACAGCTACCCTTGAAGAACAGGAGAGGATGTATTATGAACTCTTCCCCGAAGAAAAGCCTATGGTTATGGTCTCAGGTGTAGGGTTTACAGAAAAGTATTCCAAGTATGACAAACCGGGGAAGCTGGAGATAAAGGGGGTAGATCTCGGCACTCCACTTAAAGAAAAGATTCTCGAGCCAGCTTTTGAATCAACTCGGTTCAGTGGGAATACCCAAAAGTACGATAAACCGGAGAGACTTCCGATACAAGGGATAGACCTTGGAACTCCTTTCCAGGAAAATGAAGAACAAAGAGTTATTGAAGGTTTTCTTCCTGTTCCAGAAGGCTATGAAATTAAAGATATGTCTGATCAACAGATAAATGAACTTTCTCCTACCGTGAAAGGGATGTCAAACTCTATAGCTGCAAGGCTATCCGGAAGAAGACCCTGGCAATTATCTGAGGATGCTCCGTTAAAAGATAAAATCCAGTTCGCACTGGGGAAAGGTATAATGGATCTTCCTGTATTCGCAGCTATTGGTGCAGCTTCAGCCGGTCTGGGAGTGGGTCCGATGATAGGGATGGGTATTACTGGAGGTGTTTACGAAGGTCTTGATAGAGGGACGGATCTTTATGCCAGAGGACAGCACGGTACGTTAGGTCCGGAAGAACAGTATCTCGATCCCGTAGAGGAAGGATTGTCGGCAGTTCTACCTGGAGCAGGAAAGTGGATGGCAGGACACGCCCTCGGTAAAGTGGCTATGGGTGGAGTAGGAATAGCACAGAATATAGCGGGAAGGGCAGGAGCCAATCAGGTGACAGCGAAAATGATAGCTAATATATCAAAGCCAGTGGCCTATGAGTTGGCACAGAACGTAACCGTAGGGGAACTATCAGCAGTACAGCACGGGTATGAATACACGGGGGAAGATTTCCTTGTGGACATGGCGACAACCGGAGCCCTTGGAGCTGGTAACCTTGCTGGAAGAAAAGGAATAGCAATATATAAAAAAGGTAAAGGGAAACCGGAGGCGGTAATAGAATCCGGATCTGATTTACATGATTACGCAGAGGCCAAGGCTGCCAAGATTATAGATGATACAGCAACTACCGCAGCACAAAGATATTTTAAGAGAGGCGGGAATCCAGAAGAGACAGCCAATCTTACACTCAAGGCCATAGATGAACACATAGGGGGATTCGGCCACCCATTCAAGAGCCCCGAAGATATGGCACGGTTCAGGAACCAGGTATATGAACAGGCCAAGAGGATAGATGCGGACAACAATGATATTCTAAGCCTTAACCAGAAAGATGCGGTCCTTGAGGATGGCATAAAATTGTCAGATCTCGGGGCCAACACTAAGGCGAGCAGGGATAACCTCACCAAGCTTGAGAAGTTGAGAGGAGAAGAGAGAGACTTGATTCAGGAGTATGACCAGAAGGTTGGGAAGGTTTCTCCGGATGAGATAGATGCGATCAAGTTTAAGCTGGAAGGAGTGAGGAACAGGCAGAAAGAACTGTTCACTACCGAGTACAGAGGAAGGCAGACTCTTTATGGGATTATGAAAAAACATGCCAAGAACCAGGATAAGAAGACTAACCTCTTAGAGAAGAAAAGGGCTGCGGATGATATATATTATTCAGAACAATTCGGCTATGCCACTAATGGAACCAAGCACTTGCTTGCGATGGGGAAGGAAGCTGAACTCGATATGGCTTTGTCAATAAACAAGAAGGCAAGCGGGGCCATTTATGATCTGTTTGCTAAAACAATTAAGTTTGCCAACAGGAATCTTGAGACCGTGCTGGGGAAAAGAAATGCGGACGTATTTCTCTCAGCCCTCAGAGGGGCAGACGCAGTACGAACAGAAACTATTAACAGGTATTATAAGATCCTTGAGGAGTACAGTAAGAGCATGACCGCTGCTGAGATCAGGGTAGCGACTATCTCAATGATAATGAAACAGCAGGCATGGGGAAAGAGGAAAGGAGCGGATGGAAAAACTGTTAAGGGAGAGGACGGCAAAGCCATAAAGGAACTTGTCAATGTAGGAATGAAGAAGCTTGCAGCTATGAAGGAGTACGGTTATGTTACAGAGGCTGAGCTTAATGCTGCAAATAACCTGAACCAGAAACAGCTTGAGTTCGTAGATGCCTCGAGAACTATGCTGGATGAGATATGGGTAACTACTAATAAAGCCAGGAAGATCATGGGGAAGAATGAGATAGAACCTTTACCTGATTACTTTCCCTTGGCCAATGACATAGATAACATGGAAATATTCGGAGCCTCTAAGGTCCGGGGTTCTAATATAGGATGGCTGGATGATATGCCGTTCAGGAATAAGCAGACCCCGAACGATCCAAAGAACCTGAAGCACAGGCTTGACTCTGACAGTATAGTCAATCTTGACGGGATTAAAGTTCTTGAAGCCTACTCAAGATACATGGTGAACAAGGCTTATATGAATCCCGTGGCGGAGAAGCTTGCCAGGGTAGGGATGAAGATCAATCAGCTTCATGGCAATAAGATGGGGGACAGCTTCATTAAACATGCGAAGTATATTTCAGGTGACATTGACCCTATTCCCGGGCAGCACTTCCTTACCAAGACTGCAAGGAACGTAGCTCAGGCCATGCTGGTTGGTAACTATTCAACCTATATTACTCAGCTCTCAGCCCTTGATGGCATTATAGCAGAGGCGGGATTTGTGAGGGTACACAAGACTATCAAAGAACTCATGGATAATCCGGCGATGTGGGAAGAAGTAGTAGACGGTTCTGCGGTTCTTACAGCGAGAAGAGGGGCGGGAGATATATCCATAGTGGATCTCCAGAACTCTTTGCAGCAGGGACTCAGGAGAAAGATAATAGAGAAGGGGATGTATCCTATACAGGCTCTTGACATGATAGCAGCAACTATAGGGTGGAAGTCCTTCTATGACCAGGCTGTTTCAAGAGGGATGAGAGACGGGGATGCCAGGATTTATGCGGATGACATGGTAGTGAAGACCCAGGCTTCTGCCTCAAGAGTAGACTCTCCTCCGGTTATGAGGAACGCACTCGGGAAAAACGTCTTTACTCTTCAGACTTTTGCTCTTAACCGATTTGACTATCTTGTTTCAGATGTGTTTGGAGTACAGCCAGTGTATCAGTTTATGCAGAGGGTGGATGACCTGGATTATGCTCAGGAACTTGCAGACAGGAACGGATGGATAGTCGAGAAGCTCAAGGACGGGAAACATGGCTATGCGGTCTATGATCAGAGGAAGGCTATCGACTATATGGAAGCCACGAAGAAGATGGCTAAACTGTTGATAGTCCAGACTATGTTTAATGCGATGTACGATAGCCTTGAAGAGGTACAGCCTTTACCGTTGGCTAAGCCTAACCCTGATATGCTCGGAGCATACAATGAGAGAAGATATGGACAGTCAACTGTAGGGCTGGCAGCGGGGGGAGCCAAAAAGGTATCAAGACTTTCTGACTCTGAACAACATCGAAGGGCTCTTTGGGCTGCTGCTCAGGAAGGATTCGAACATGTTCCGGTAGCTTCCAGCTTTTTCAAGTATAATGATTCCATGGTTGGAGCTCCTGTATCAAAGGTTATAAGCGGAGGCAGGAGACTCGGGTATTTCGCAGAGACAGGCAACCCTATCACGGGATTGCAGGCTGCGAACGACTTGACAACCTTGTTGGGGAACCCTTTATATGCTCCTCTCAGCAAGATTCTGACAGCTTTCAAGAGGCACGAACAGATGGAAGATCAGATTAATTCGAGAAGAAAAGAGGACGAGAGGATTTTCAAGAAAAGATATAACAGCGTACGGGATTCGAGAGGGTCTTCAAGAGGGAGCCTGAGAATCGAAAGATAAACCTTAAAATCGAATGATGAGGTAGGATATGAGACAGCACAAGGGAAGTATAGTCGAGGTGATAACCACGGCTTATGAGATTGGATTGAATGTACCGCAGTATTATTTCCAGAGACACTACGAAGAAATGAAGGAAGTTCTCGATGGCCATGAGATGGTGGTGGTATCACCTATGTATTTCATAAAGCCTTCCGGAGTGGAGTTTAACTATACGGTATTCTGGACAGGGAGCAAATTCCGTGGCGGGTATGTAACCATTGATAACAATTACACAGGGGTTGGCAAAGGACAGGACCTGAAAGGTAGTGCCAGAACTATGGTAGCCTTACATGTTCCGGAAGTCAAGAGGGCCCTCAAAAGGGCGGTCCAGGCGGACAATCCCGTATGGCTCAGCATAGATCTGATATATGATGGAGAGAAGATTTACTTCTGGGGCTATGGGGAACTGGATGTGGATATGATCGGCAAGCTCACGGGGATAGACATAGAGGAATTATCGGAGAAATTTGTGGCAGGGGACAAGGTAGTAAAGCCTGAAGGTTTCGTGGCCAAGGGGATGATAATGCCGGATGGTTTCTTTGTGATTTCCGAGGTGGAGAAGAGTGTGACTGCTGCGTGGAAAGATTTCTACCACAGGGCCTCGATGTTAAAGAAGACCCTATGGTATAATGAGGGGCTTGACGGGTTCATGAGGAAGGGATACTCAAAGCTTATTGGTTCCGGAAAGCTCTGACATAATTTTATCTATCACTACTGCGACAGCCTCAGGCTTTTTGAGAATGTTGAATGAGGAGTTGCAGGACAGTGAACATGTGGTTGCAAGGTTAAGAGGGTGGTCAAGGATGTTATCCTGAAGCCACCTTCTGGATCTATCCGGAAATATTTTCTCCAGCATATCCAGAGCTTCCACAGTGTTGGCAATCCTATGTGCGATCTGTAAGTGTTGTGGTCCTGGAGTAGCTTTGCATCTTTGGCAAGTATAAAAGTCCCTGATTAAAACCTGTTCCCTGATGTCCTTTTTCATTCGTCCTCCACTATCTTTATTATTGCTGCGAATGTTCCGTTGACAACGGCGTGATTTTTAGATACAACAATCAGCCTATACATCAGATCCCTCCTATCAGTCTTAACTTCAACTTCTGTCTGCCGTACTCAGCTATGAGTAAAGCCTCAGCCACTCCATCTAACATCCCTCCCTTCTTTCCGTAGATTAAGTCTTTAGATTCAGGCCATAGCTTCAGGCACAGATCCATTGACTTTTGTTTATCCTTGGATAACTTGAAGGCACTCTTCCATACCTGAGGAAGGACTTCAATGGTTTCGATATTAAGTATTGATAATGTTGATACATACCACCCGTAATTGTACCCGTGGTTAAAGATGGAAGTTATCCCCTGATTGTGTGATGGAAAAGATTTCTCTATACAGCAGTAAAATGTTTCCTCCCTTTCGAGGATTACGTTCGATATAACCATGGCAAGATTCTTTTTTTCTGGCATAGGGAACGCCTTGTAAAGCTCTCCTCCGTTGTGTATAAAGGCGACCCCGCCATTGGCTCCAGGATCTATTCCTATTATCATTCTTTTAACCTCAGCTTCTCAGCCAGTGATTCAGCCTCGTCCCAGAATCTTTTCAACTGCTTGAATGATATACTTCGTCCGTCATATATCCTGTAAAGGTATTCAACCCTGCACCCCATGTGTCTGGCGAACGTGGCTACCCCGAGTAGTCGTACGTCCTGCTGCAGAAGGGCAACACATCTCATCCTCTGCTTCGCTGTTTCCTCCATCAACCTTTCAAGTCTTTGAAGCTCTTTATCTTTTCTGCCACTCATTTGTTCCTCCTTGTCCGGATTACCCGCCGGACTCGGGATTGAATAAGCCGTTTCAAAAATACATAGTGTCTTTTTATCTCATTGTGATGTCCTAATGATTTTTATTGCCGTCGTTCCTCCTTTCGGGTGCATATCAGACGGTTTATATATCCTTACTTATGTTAAGAATATACGAACTTTTGTTCAGACAATATATGTTAGCGGAAATAACCGCCTAACTATTTTCATCACAAAAATCATACCATTGATTTAACGCATCTTCTTTTGTATCACATATTATCAAGCACCATAATGCCCATTTTTCAGTATCACATACCCCACCATCCGCATAATCATATTTACTCCAATCTCTTGGAGAAAATGCCATAATCTCATTAGCAAACTTTATACGTGATTCATAACTCCAATCATTGTACTTAATCCAATTCGGTATATACCCTCTTTTGCCAATTTTTACACTCATATTCTCCTCCTTTTTTATTCCGGCGGCTACATCCGCTAACACAGAGTATAGGCTTTGGGGTTTCGCCCACATTGGCTATCGCCAACGTCCTATACCCTGGAAAAGTTAGACATAAACATTTTTTTGTTAGCTTTGTCAAGTAAAAAAACTGTCATCGGCTGGCCCGTTATGACAGTTTTTTATTGTGTTGAATAGCAAATTAAGGTAGGTATAAGTTAAATCTATTCCGTGAGATTGTCAACAATTTTATTCAAAGACTGTACCACATTCTTTCCTGAAAGCTTTATACATCTCATGTTCAAGGAATTCTATGTAGCTCCTGAACTGCACCTTAGCTTTTAACATCAGCAGCTCTACTTTCTGCCCGTCATCGAGGGACATGGGCTGGAAGGCGAATTGTTTAGAGACATAGTTGAACTTGTTGGATTTCTTTGTGCTATCAAAGTATTCCTTGGCAAGCTCATTTCCTATTTTGTTCTTAACCATTCCGTCCATTATCTCTCTTCCAGTGTAGACTAAGGCATCCCCTATGGCAGTTATATCATTCCGGACTTCATTGAATTTCTTTTCAGTGTAGATGTCCGGGATAACTGTCTTAGCTTTATTGTAGTACCCTATAGGATCTGGATTGTCCCTGTAAAAACAGTGAGGACACTTGAGGCTGTAAGCTCCATGGTCCAGATCAACGTACAGATTTTGAGGGCTGACTATGATTAAACAACTTTCGCATTGCCCATCGGCAAGATCAAGATTTTTGTTTAACATCTTTCCCCCTTTCCTTGTCTACCTCCTCGTGATATGGACATCTCTTTTGGAAAATTTCGTTACATTTTGCACCATTGAATTTCTTGCAGACATAAACCTTTGTCAGTCTGCCGTAAATCTTTACCTCCTGCACTTCTGCGTTCTTACAATTAACCATCGCTACCTCCGGACTGTTCGTATTTCTTCAGCTCTGCTGCTGACATGAATCCTTTTTTCCTGTACTGCTTCGCTTCTCTGCTCATCTTCTCCTCTATCCTGCCCTGACAGAATCCGAAGAAGTCATTCTCTACTGCCTGCACGAATTCCTTTAACTCATCGTGTGTCATTGATGAGGCTGACTTGATATACATTCTTGATACCGCTACTCCGTTGTCCAGCTCCAGTCTCTGACATTTTCTCCTGTGCCTTACCGGAATATCGAGCCATGTTTCAACTTTTTCCATGGCGTGTTTTTCTTTGAGAGTGAAGTATATGTCCTCCTTCCTGTCCCCTATGAATTGAGCCATAGATGTGAGAAGATAACCGTGGAGATATTTATAAAGATAGTGTGCTGGTCTATTTATTACAGTGATCTCTATGTCGGCCATACCTTCCTGAAATTGTGCGACATGTTCCAGTAATTTCTTCTCAAGGTGCAGGACCCCGTTGATTATTCTACCCTCTCCTTTCATAGAGCCTCCTTACACTTGTGTAATTTCTTAGCCTGTGCTTCTGTTAATTCCGGTGCTTCTACCTTCACCTCCCTCCCGCATTTAGGGCATACGAATTTAACCTGATTCATGATCATTCCATCCAGTGTATTTTTTTAATGTACTTGAAGCCGTGTACCTTCCCGACAGATCCCTTCCTCTGCTTAGCTACTGAACAGCAGGGGATTTCCTCTCCTAAGTTTTCTCCAGGAGTACCGTAGAAAAATATAACCGTGTCCGCATCAGATCCGAATGACAGAGACCCTCTGAGATCCTGTAATCCTGGGGCCCTTCCGTTATTCATTGAGTCCTTGTTGATTTGGCTGAGTGCGATAATAAGGATTTTTTCCTGACGTGCCACCTGTTTGAACTTCCGTGACAACTCCTCATAGGCATTGGTCTGCGTGCCCTTTGTGTTGAGTCCGGGAATTATCTGTGCGTAATCTATTACCACGCATTGCAAGTTATACTTGCGGGTCATCCTGCGTATGTATGGGAACAGGTCCCGTGCCATTAAGTGCTGGTCACATACCCTAAGAGTGAGGCTTTCCTGTAACATCCTCTTGGCTGCTGAGATCTTCTTAGCCTGATCGAAGTTAAGGTTGTCTGTTGTAATCAACTTTGAGTCTATGCCTGTATATCTGGAAATGATTATATCGTGGAGTTCTTCCGTGTCCATTTCATAGGAAATAAACAGGGAGTTGGGTGTACGTTCTGCTATGAGAAGTGAGGCTGTAGTCTTTCCCATTCCAGGAGATCCTGCTATACAGACATACTGCCCTCCTCTGAATTCCGGTACGATTTTGGCAAGAGAAGGGATAGGATTTTTAATCCTAAGTACCTGTTCAGCCATTTCCTTTTGAGTCTTGACCATTAAGTTAGCCATTGATTGTGCGTCATCCACCACTGAGGAAGAGTAGTGGTTGTCTATAAAGGTTTCCACTGTCTCTGTAAACAGCTCCTCCTCTCCTGCCGAGGCGTATGTCAACATGTGCTGGATAGGTGATACTGCTTCGGCCATCTTTTTAAATTTAGTATATTGTGAGTATAGAGTTCCGAAATCCCCGTAGTGTTGAGCCACTACGAGGTTTAAGAAATATCTTTTAATCTCCGGACTGATCCTGTTTGCGATAGCTGTTACTGATACTTTCCTGTCTTCTGTGACCACTCCGAGTATAGCCCTCCTGATTTCCTTATGTTCTACTTTCAGGAATTCTCCTTCGTCCATATCGCATAGGGCCTCAGCAGCTTTGTGATTGAACATGGATATATTGAGGAGCTGTGATTCTACTTCAATGGCCTTGAGATAACTGGCCGAGTGATGCAAGTTTGCTTGGTTCATATGGCCTCCGTTCTTTGAATTCCTCTTGCTTAGCTTTGTTCCACTGGTTGACGGGCCGAAAATAACCCGATACTCTGCTGTAAATTTCTGCCGGAATTTTTAAATTTGCTGGTGTACGTTGATTCATCGTGAAATTACCGTTTCCTTTTCATAAATTTTTACCCCGGGGATTTCCCTGAGTCCACTATCAACGGCCTCTTTCAGAAGCTTTGGATCTGGAGAACAATATTTGTATGGAACCTGAGATGGATCTTCAATTTCAAATACCCACCTCTTAGATATTGATGTGGTAGAGTTCTGAGATTTAATTGATCCGGTTACGATTGGTTTCGCCAAGGTTCTGTTGATTTTCTCCTCTTCCCTGATTGCCTCGTTGAGCATATCCTCATTCTCAAAATCACTGGCGAGTGCCAGCTTTCTTTCCTGTTCTGCTCTTAACTTTGCAGCTTCCTCCTCTCTTCTCTGCTCCTCCTCTTTGCGTTTCTTCTCAGCGGTTACTCTGTGATAGGGGAGAATTTTCTCCTGTTCTATCATCCTCTTGAGTGACTCAGCCTGAGCCTTATAGGGACGGAAGACATCCCTTATTTTTTTTATGGTATCGTTTAACGGTTTTGTAAACTCTTTTTCTTTGGCCTCAATATCTTTTTCGTGGACCTTAACCTGTTTAAGAATATCGGACACTTGAGCCAGACTCTCCTCTGAGTCTACTACCATGGCTGATACTGTGGTCTGTACTGCTGAAAGTTTACTGCTGATTTCCTTTTCTGCCACTTCATAATTCATTCGTAACCTCCGTATAGATTCAATTTTAAGGGCATTTAGAGGCACGCTATGGCGTTTTAAATCCCTTTCCGTAGATCAGGATACCTCTAAACGAACATGCCCTTATTTTAAGAGTTAAAAACTTGACTAACAAATTTAGAAGGGACTAACAATTTCCTTTAGAATATCAAGGTCTGTCCACGCACAGTCCCAGCATTCAGGTGGTCTCATATCAGACTCGCACTCCATGGTGGCCCCGCATTTCGGACACTTGATCGTTGCCTTGTACCCTAAGTGAATCTCTCCAAGGACCTTAATCAATACTGTAGTTGCTGACATGGATAGCTCCATCCTGCTGCATGATTGCCCCTACTGCTATATCTTTGTCCCCGACCTTTACTATTGCCAGCTGATTACCACTTCCCTTAGGCGGGAGTTCATACAGTTCTACTGACACCATCATCGCTTCAATTTCTTCGAGCGATAGCTTATGTGCCATTACATAAGGGAGTAACAGGGCACCTATATTATTATCTACTGCTTCCCGAATAAGGTTTTCATTGTGTATTTTTCCCGCTTCATCTCTTTCCATATGTCGATCTCCTGTTGGGTTATTTGATATTCTGCTTTAACTTCTATGAGTCTTGACAGATACAGGTGGACAAGATCCCTCACTATACCTCTGAATAAATGATAGTTGCCTGTTGAGTGGCCGAGTGATAGAGTCAGAAGCCTTGCCAGTATCTTGAGGCTCAAGGGATTTTCACATGTCAGTCTGCGGATAGGCTTGAGTTTGAACCCGAAGACTATAGTGATATAGGGGATAATGTTTTCCACATCGGAAAGCTCCTCCACTATATGTTCCCTCTCCCCTTCTTTGAGGGCCTCTGACAGCTCTCTGATTTCCTCAATACACTTTTCGATCTGTACTTTCTTGCCGTTCTTCAGCAACATGAGATAGTGGAATGGACCTGTATTCATTCTTCCTCCAGTATCTGGTAAAGTCTATCGACAATTTCATCTGGTGGGACAATAAGATTTCCTTCATTATCTTTTGAGGCAGAGAGGACATCCATTATCTGATCTCTATCTCCGTCTCCTACAGCTACGAAATTTATGGGGAAGTATAAAGTTGTATGTCCACCGCTTGAAGACCTGAATATACAGGTCAAAGATTTCCCATGGTCTTTAGGGTCATGTATTACAAAACACTTCCTTTCTCCAAGGTGTTCTATTCCCCATGTCAGAAGCTCCTCATTACTTGCCACGACTCTTGCTTTTAATAGCTTCATTGCAACCTCCTGATATTTTATTATAAATTTTTTCAGCTACTACTGATAAGATTTCCACATCATCTTCTTCGATTCTTTTAAGCAGCACCATAGTATGATCTTTCTTCCTCGTTCCCAGTTGGTACCCGAAAATCAGACAGTTTACGCATAGCAGTATAGTCAATGCGATGTACTCCATGTTAATCCTCCTGTTATTTATACATAATCTTTAAAGGCTGGTTGTTTAGGGGTGGAGAGTATCTCATCTTCAAACAATCTGTTCTTCAGGTATCTTTCAGGATCTTTCCTGTACTTAGGATCAGGTCTGTCCTTAACATAGGCTGATACTTTATCTACAGCTACCCGTTGATCGTCTGTGGATAACTTATTCCACTCTTTTATTGTGTTATTCTTTCCTGTCTTTTTACCGTAAGTGTCCCAGAATTTCTCAAAGAGTATAGGACTCTTAATAGATTCTTTTTTCTTTACAGGCGGGGGAGATATATTTTCTTTATCTTTATTTAATACTTTCTTTTGTGTGTCCCTCTCAGGCACCACCCCCCGTCCCTCTGGGGCACCACCCCCGGTCTCTCTCAGGCACCACCCCCCGTCCCTCTGGGGCACCGCTTCTGCGGGTGGGTAGGCAAGGGTGTATTTATTAGTGGTCTTGTTGTCGTCCACTCTATCTACAACAATAACACCCATATCCTCCAGCTCTGTAATGGATCTTAGTACAGAATTTTTTGATAAACCAGTGTGTTTAACTATTTGGCTGACACTTATACTATCAACTTCTTTATGCCAGCCTATAGTTTTTCTGCAAATAAGCATGATAACCTTGAACCCTATGTGCGAAAGCTTGTCCATGTTATCGAGGAGATCGTTTGGTATCTGTGTGTGTGTTAGCCGATTTGTTAGCATTAATTTCCTCCCTGTCTATGTACTCCAGCATAAGCTTGGTGAAGAGCGATGTCATTGATATTTCCCTATCAAAACAGAATCTTCTTATCCGCTTATGTTCTTCCGAAGTTACATAGAGTTGAATAGTTTTATCTTTCATGTATACACCTCTTCATGAGTTCAGTTATTTGTCAATACTTTTTTTATCATACTGCTCGAGATACTGCTCTACTGCCTTGTTGATCTGAAAGGTAACACTGGGCCCCTCTGTTTCCTTTATCTCATGGAGCCTGTTGAATACTTCCGTTGGTAAAGCTAAATCAAACTTGGTTTTTTTCTTCACTGCTATCCTCCTATCAGTGTTATTATTTTCCTTATGATAACCACCGACCACCATATGGTGGCCAGCAGTCTGAATCCTATTGAGTCAATGTCAGAAAGGGATTTGATCATCGCTGAATGGATCATCGAACTCCCCCTGTCTATCATCAGCGAACGGATCACTTGGAGCAGACTTAGCTGGGGCTGGTTTACATTCCCTGTCCTTCATTTTCCCGAATGTCCATTCGTTGATGACTATTGTGGTATATTTTTTTCCCTCATATTCCTTCTGAGATAACTCTCCGGAGACAATTATTATCTCATCCCCTTTAGCGAAATACTTTGCGATATTCTCAGCTGACTTTCCGAAAGCACCGCACTGCATGTACACGGTCTTCTTATTGTCCCCGAATCCCAGGTTACTGGCGATAGAGAATGAACACCACGTCTTATCCCCATTGTACTTGCCTGTCTTGATCTCACCTGTGATGTTGCCACTCATAAACACTTTGCAAAAACTCATCCTTTTACCTCCGGTAAATATAATCCGAACGACTCACGTTCGTTGGCGTAGCAGAAGTCCCTGCGTACACAATACATACACTGCCAGTCCTCTAATCTAAATGATGCCTTTCGGCGTGATGTTTTCGACATAACCACTCTACCTCCAAGGGTTTAGAATAATCAGGATGGTGAGCTTCTGCCTTTGGGTCACCACAAACCTGACAAATACTTCTCTCTACTCTCCCCATTTTGATTTCGTGATTGATCTTGTTGCGAGCTTTAAATTTTTCAGGATATTTTTCTCTACTTTTTTTGGTAGACTCAGCTATCCTGTCAGCCCTTTGCTTTGCCGATTCTTTTATTTTACCTTTGTTCTTCTCGGCATATTCTCTTTGCTTCTCCCGCAGCTTAGCTCGATTTTTCTTTTTAAACTCCTTGTTCCTTATTCTCCTCTTTTCTTTTTCTTCTTCGTTGTTTAAGAGCCAAGCCCTTACACGGGCTCTACGCTTATCAGGATCATCTGTCTTTTTCACTCTCAATCGATGACAATTTTTACACCAAGAGTATAATCCATATCCTTTCCTTACGTAGAATTCTTTTTCATCCTTGAGCTTCCCACAATCCGTACACTGTTTCATATTATCCTCCTCTGTCTATGTACTTATAGTAAATACATATCTTTCTGTCAAGAAAATATTATTTTCTTTCCGGAAGATAAAGCCCGAAGGATTCTCTTTCTTCTTTGTAGCACAGATCTCTTCGAACACAGTATAAGCAATTCCAGTCACTTTTGTACTTGACACCGTTCCTCTGGATAGTAGCCTTCACCTCTCCATCAGCCACTATGGCACTGAAATCTCTTGGTGGTAGAATCTTCTGATCAACACATGATTCTATGTGAGCAAACTTATTGATCATGTGTGCCTTAAAGTGATCCAGTTCCCGTTGTGTTTTCTTGATTACAAACTCAGATCTCCATAGAGTATCACGTGCTATGTAAATCATGTTGTATTCGGTGACCCCCTTGTCTATCATGTAGCACATAGCCTGTTCCACATGTTCCTTCTGCGGACCGTTGTACTGGATAGCTTTGGTACCCTGTCCCCATGTAGTCTTGACCTCAGCCCTCTGTAGCCCGTCCATTGCTTGAATTGTTATGTCAATGTACCCGTGGACCGGATGAATTAAAGGGCTTGCCTCGATAGTAACCTCCTCCTGTTCAGTAACCTCGTACCCCATTTCCTTCAGGTAACCTACTGCCAGGAGTTCTACTGCCTTGCCCATTTCCATTCTCCATATGGATTCAGCATTTCTCGGGTTAGTTATCGGAGCCTTCATCCACCTGTAATAGATAGCCCTGTTACATGCGGACACTTCGGAAGGGTGATGAGACTTCCGTACTTTGGAAGCCTCGTTCTCATAATCCCTGTCCTCTAAGTAAGTATCAATTTCCTTTAGAATTTTCAAGGATCTCTGCCCTCCTGTTTTTAATATCAGCGTTGTACTTTTTCTGATCGTCAGCACTTAGCTTTGTGAAGATAGCCCTGAGCTCCTCTTCTGTTCCAGCCTTCTGGATAGCCAGTAAAACTATGTCTTTTCCTGAACCCTTGTTGCCGTCATCATCCGGCTCAGCTATCAGACCGCATAGCATCATAGGCTGTACCCTCCTCATGTAAGTAGTGGCCCCGATAGTACCCTGCGGATCTTCCTTAGCCTTAGTGCCCATCCATTCGGATTCAACTGATCCATTCTCTGACAGCCAATAAGTCTTGACTTCAACCTTCCCATCAGTCATCCTTGCCTCTTGAACAATGATAAAATTCTTAACTGCAAACTGTTCTTGAAGCGAAGGTAAAACCTCTTCGAGCGGAGCGTACATGTTTTTGTAGTGAGGGTTGACTCCCGTCTTCTTCGGGTTGTTAAGATCCCTTACCACTTCGATCCAATCTTTTCTTACTTCTTCGTTACTGAAAATCATTTGCGACCTTCCTGTTTTTTAATTATTAAATCACCAAACTCTGACACATAGATGTCGAGTTTGTCTCCCAGTTTGATACCACTGGCTGAAGTGAACTGCCTCGGCAAGGTTAACTCAACCGGAATTCTTCTGATTGTTTTTGTGCGGATCTTGAGTATTTTCATTCCCTCTCCTTACCATGTGATCGGTGTGTCCGTAGGAACTGACAAGTCCCATGAAGTCTTTAGTGTGTCCGTACTTGCCAGATTCTGCCAGTATAACATGGGCTATCTCATGTTCAAGAACTATTTTAAGTGCATGAGAAAAATTATCTGGTTTTATACCCATGAATACATAGCCTTCTTCATACATCTGTTTAATCATTTCCGGATAGAAAACTATCTCATGTTCACCTCCTGTAGTTTTTACACTGGCCGTGTAGTTGACAGGCTTTCCTTCCCCTCTTCTGAATTTAATTTTCAATGTCACCTCCTATAATTTAAAGACTTATGTAAGCCCCTCCGTAGAGGGGCAACATAAAACTTCAAACTGTCCACTGATACCGTTGTCCGCAGAGTATCTCCATGTTTTCAGCGATCTGCCTGATAGCATAGTCCATGTAGATTGCCTGACCTGAAGTACATCTACCCCATATGTTTTCCTGTTCAAGTACAGGGTGGCCCATTCTTTTAAGCTTATCGACAAGAAAGCTGCTGACTATCCACCACTCAAAAATTTCGGCAGGTTCAGAATCCATGTATTCAATCTCAGTAATGTCATCTTCAATGTCTGATCTTAACTCAAGTAGTTCTTCAAGTTCACATTCAAGATCATTTATGTTGGCTCTTATTTCCTTTGACCGGAGAACTATTCCTTCAGCCTCATCATCATCGAGTTGATCTTTGTACTCTTCAATTTCATTTTCCATGTCAGAAATTTGATTGTCAAGTTCTTCAATTTCTTCGTTTAACTCATCAAGTCTATCGAGCTTGTCCTGAACTGAACCGCCATCAAAGTTTCTTTTTTTTCCGCAGTATTCAGGGAATGTCCAGAAGTTTGATATATCGTCCCATGTGAAGGGGGCGTCTCTATCATCTTTACTCAGAATGTATTCGGTCATCCAGTTAACACTACAATAGATATGTTTATCGACAAACTTTCCGCAAATCTGCTGATCAATTTCATTCTTCATGGATTTAAAACCACCGAAGAATTCCAGCATGTTATCAACCATCTTCATATGTGCCTCCTTAATAATTTTCTGCTTCAAAACGTGTGATAAAAAAGTGTATGCCATTACTACACTCGTCCCACCTGTTATCATCCCATGCATCAGGCTTAATTATCTCACCTTCTCTGTATTCTGTTTTATTATCATGTTGCGATATACCAACTGGTGCACCGATTACTTCTAATACCTTCGCATATTCTGCCCTGCATTTTCTGCCTGTTGCGTTACTGCGTTTTGCCTCTGTCGGTATTTCGAGCTTAACTATTACATTATCTCTGCATTTCTTCCAGCCGATGATTGTACCTTCCGGACAAATAGATGTGTAAGAAATAAGTATATCCTGCATTTTATCAGCGTCTTTAACACCTCTAAGGTCTGCACCTCTAAAGTCTGCACCTCTAAGGTTTGCATCTCTAAGGTCTGCACCTCTAAGGTTTGCATCTCTAAGGTCTGCACCTCTAAGGTTTGCATCTCTAAGGTTTGCATCTCCAAGGTATGCACCTCTAAGGTCTGCGTCTCTAAGGTATGCACCTACAAGGTATGCATCTCCAAGGTTTGCACGTTCTCCACCTTCTTTACCCTTAATCCATTTTAAATGCTTATCAAGTATTTCTCTTAATTCTTCTGCTTCCATTAACGTCCTCCTATCAGGTATTTATAAGCCCTCTTGAATCCACCGAAGACTTCAACCTCATTGTTACGAGTGACCATGAACAGGTCACCCGCCTTCTCTATAGTAGCAGAGAATTGAATAGTCTCCACTTTAACTATCTCACCCTTCTTGACTAAAGACTTAACAATTTTTTTCATAAGGTTATCCTCTCTGTTATTAAGTAGTCTGTCACTTCATGTCGAAATGTCACTTTCTGCAATGCATTCTGCTAATATTTCGTTGCTGTCTTCTCCATATAACTCTAATACTTCTTCAAGAGAATTATAATATGCAGAAATTTTTTCTTCCAATTCTTCTTTTGAATAATCATTAATATCAATATCAAAAAGAACAGCTTTTTCATAAACAAGAAATCTCGTATTGCTAATTTTTTTTACCCATTGATTAGTATCTGGGTCAGTACAATAAAAACCTTTTTCTTCAAATTTTTTCATCAAGTGCCTCCTCTACTGCGTTCATAAACATCTTAATGTCCCTGGCCACCCGTGCTTCTTTATTCTTAATGCGTACCATAACCTGATGGGAAAGGTCTTCAGAAATAACACTGCGTAGAGCCTCTTTTATATCCGGGGCAAGCGAGTGTTTAACTCCATCCGGCATTTCAAGTTCCACGATAAAAGTTATGTGATCCTTTCTCATGTCGGCATCAAAAGTCACATGCGGATTCCGGAACCTGTAACTCTCCAGCATCCTTTTCTCATACATGATAGTGTTAAAATCTTCAAAGCTTTTCATAGGTACACCTCCCTTTCATAATTTTCTTTTGTAAAAATCTGTCCGTTCTTTTCATAGAGCTGGTCACGAAGAGTTTTATATACATCATCCTTGACCCTCTCATAGTACATACCTTCAAAAAACCATGGAGTTCTCATTCTCTCCGATTCTTCCAAGGCTTCACGATATTCTTTAGACCACTCATTTGCACTTTCCATATGCAACCTGAATCTTATCTCCTGCTCTATTAGTTTGCTCTGAACCGTTGGATCTAATTCATCAAACTCATAGATTGTTATTGTTACTTGTACTTTCTGCATAAGCCCTCCTAAATTTTAATTCTTGTGATCTGCCTCAAATTGTTTGAGACAGAACATAAAAATTAACACCATCCAAGAAGATCGAGAACTGCAAACACTTGCCTATCGTCAAGATTAAACTTGGCTTTAAATTCAGCGACCGCATTGATGAGGTCCTCACCTTCTTTAGTTTTCAAAAACTTCTCGGCTTCGTCATAATTAAGATTATCCAGATTCATGAACGACCTCCTAAGATTGATTTTAAGGCTATTTAGAGCCACGTAGAGACGTTTTATCAGGGCAGGTAATACCTTTCACCCCAAGAACGAACATGGCTTTAATTTGCGTGATTTTTTTTAAATTATTGATTGACAATTAGTGAAAATTTGTAGAGAGTATTCAAAGTTTAGCGATCTTTCAAAACTCCTTCTCACTAATTAGCGGAGCGTACAATCCCGCCTGGCCGTGCGGTGACGTGCCCACGTCCAGCTGTTACACTGGTGGGTCAAGCACGCTTCAGGGCGTACAATCCCGTGTCCAAAAGTTCAGGACTACTACTCATTTGTTGGGTATTCACTCAGGTCTACTATACGGGTGTATAGTGGTTAATCCAGTCGATTTTATAGCTATAAAATGACTCTAATTTATTGGTCAATGACTAATAAACAGGATTAAAAAGTTGACCGACTTTTTACGGTCGGTCACTAATTTAACCCGATTTATTTTTTACTCTTTTTAGCGGTGGCAAGATCAATTAAGATATTCAGCTTGTATTCAAGACTGTCTATTCTTGCATTGACATTGACAAGCTCGGAGCTTTCCACTTCAGCTAATTGCGTAACAGGCTCGAGCCTATTAAGACCCTTGCTGTTATCCGCCCTCAATGGCACGCTTGATACATTTTCAGGCTTGACCCTAACTGCTTTACTTCCAATCAAAACCGCCTTGTAATACCGGACTATACTGTTATTATTGACAAGCAATAAAGTAATTTCCTGTCCGGTTTTGTTCTCAGCCTGTGCTTTTTTACGTGACATAATCTTGACTGTGTTATGTCCAACCGGCACTTGTAACGCCACTAATTTTAGAGTCAATTCATCTTCAATAACCCTATCATTAATAGTGCATAAAGAAACGGGCTTGACCTTGTTAAACTTTTCAATGTCGTCGATGCCAATAGCTGACAAGCAAGAGGCAAGAATCTTAAAAGACTTTGAGCTTAATTTTTTCATAGGGTGACACTCCATTTTTTTTAATCTATGCCCATAAATCGGTCTGGGCATGGGCTCAAAAAAATAGAAGTGAGTCGCTTTTTTGCGTCAATTTTCAAAGACCGTGATCCGTAAAGGATATATAAAACCACAAAATAGCTTTATGGCTTTATATCCCCTTTACAGGGGATTTTTAGCGGTGGCGGAAAAACACTACTTTCAAATTTTTGTCTTTGATTTTTAGCTCCCGTTCAATCTGTGACTTGTCATAATCTGCTGGCTCAAGCCCTGCAAACTGGACTATAGCAACGTCTTTTTCAATCTTTACGCTTTTGATTAGATACATTTTATAGCCTCCGTAATAGTGGTTTTAGTTGCCCCTCTTTTAACTGATATATGGATATTAATATATTTATCTGTATATGTCAACCATCTTTACAAAAAAAAAATGTCTTTTCAAAAAAAAAAGTGTATTTTTTCCGGTTAACCGAAAAAGCGGTTGTATTGGTATTCTTAATGTATGTATCAATAATATTTATATATAGAGTATAAGATATATAGCCTTTATTAATATATAATATTGGTTATTCTTATTGAGCTTTTCAGCATATTTTTAAAAAAGTAAAACACCCGTTTCCTATTCATTAATATTTTCTATATGGTGGATTAATAATTTTAATACTTGCCCATTGCCGTATATTTATAATATTGATACGGTATATTGACAATACTTATAAGACATAATACAGGGGGGGGTGGTCTGGAATTTTTAAGGGTCACACACATGGAATTACCTTTACACTGTGTGTCTAAATTTTTTGGAAGGTAGGGTTGTTGGTATTTCTTTAGTGGTATATATAGATATTTAATAGAT
>Ga0334900_1000899_pt1 | contig 37521 bp, 38 predicted proteins | sample GraSluR3_MG_2_FD_207231 | JGI IMG/M metagenome (GOLD analysis project Ga0334900, IMG submission 207231) | Sludge microbial communities from methane-producing bioreactor in Wageningen University, Netherlands - Granular Sludge_31_08-R3 | ecosystem: Engineered > Bioreactor > Anaerobic >... | reverse complement strand
CGCTGTGTTTTTGTCGGATAGATCCTATATTTGAAGGCTTTAAGCATTATACTCACTTATGCTGCTATAGTATTTAAAGATTCGTGGCTTAAGGCGGGGTACGATTCATCCCCGGCCCGAAGACCGGGGTTTTCTCTACCCCTGCACCCCGCCACTATAAGCGTCGATGGACTCCCCAATTTTTGCGAATATGGGTCGAATACTTTCGCCCCCCATCCTGCGGTCTTTACCTCGATGGGACGAAGATGTCAGATTCATGGAACTTGAACTCCGACCCCCCCTCTCCCTGCCCCCGGCCACCTTCAACGTCCTCATCGCCCCCGAAGAGGTGCTGATCGACTCCTTCAACGACCACCTCGGCCTCCAGCGGATCGAAGTCCTCTACATCTGTGGAAACTATTCCCGCATCCTCGACGAACTCGACCGCCGTTTCACCGATCTGGACGTCCGGAGGGGGTTTACCTCCCACCAGATCCTGACGATCTTAAAAGAGGCGTATCAGACCCTCATCATATTCGAGCACGACCCCAGCCTCTTCGAAGGCGCATCCGAGATGGCCGAGTACGTGGGTCGGGGCCTGAAGGAAGCGTCCAGGGGCTCCGCCGTCCTCCTGTACACCCCCCGGACGGACCCCTCCATCGACGAGATCGCAAAGTTCGCCGACCGGGTCATGGTCTTCAACGAGGTGCTCAAGCGCGTCTACAAGCGGGCTTCAAAGGAGGTCAAGCCGGGTCCGAAGGTCCAGAGAACTCTGGAGGCGTTCTGATGGGCAGGACCTTCAAGAGCGTGAGGATGGGGTCTCACGAGGTGGCAGCCCGGTGGCTTAAGGCCTCCCGAGCTTTGAGGAGAGAGGACCAGATATACGGCCAGCGGTTGGCTGAGATGGCAAAGATCCATTCCAGCGAGGCGTTCTACGCCCTCGACGACCCCCTGGAGGCGGCGGTCTTCTCCGCCCTGATAGAGATATTGAGGGAGGCAGACGAGGAGAGGAGGGAGAATATGGGCCGTGATCGGGTCGAGAAGATGGAAGATGTGGATATTTGACTCGTATCACCGGGGGGCTGTGGAGCTTTGGGACCGGGATCGACCTTCATCGCGGCCCCTGGCCTTCAGGTATTCGCCGTCTTTTTACCTCCATCTCGACGACCCCCACGCCCACTGGGAGATGATCGAGGGGCTGGAGAGGAGGTTCCGGGTCGAGGAGGCGAGCTTCGAAACAGTCTACGGTCCTCTCGACGGCTACGAGATCTGGGCCTCGAGGGGCGTCGCCGAGAAGATCGAAAAGCAGACCCGGATGGAGGCCCATCTCTACAACGTCGATCTGAGGCTGGACCAGAGGTACCTCGCCGAAAGAGGGCTCTTCCCCTGCGGGAGAGAGAACGAGTCCCGGTTCGAACCGGAGTTCGACCTGCCCCTCACCACTATAAAGATCGAGGTGGAGGCGGATCCCCGCCTCTCGAGGACGATCGGCGATGTGGAGGTCCAGATCGGTCGAAAAGAGACGAGGCTCACTGGGACGGAGCGGCAGGTTCTGGCGGATCTATTCGACCTCGTGAGGGTCCACGACCCCGACATCATCCTCTTCCCCGACGCCGACCTCTGGGCATCGAGGGCCGTCGCCAAGGCCGAAGAGTACGGCCTCGATCAGTCCCTCAGCAGGACCGACTCATTCAGGAATATGGCCGCCCGGTCATATTGGAGCTACGGGAGGATGGAGCATAAGCACGGCGCAGTGATCCCGGAGGGGCGCATCATCATCGATACCGAGAACAGCTTCATTTATCGGGAGGGTGGGGTTGAGGGGGTCGTACTGGCGTCGAGGCTGACGGGGCTATCGCCGAACCTGACGTCCCGGTTCACCCCCGGGACCCTCGTCTCCAACTACGAGGTCTACGAGGCCCTGAGAAGAGGGATCGCGGTACCCTTCAGAAAGCACGATGCAGAACGCCAGAGAAAGGTCATCGAGCTGAAGGCGGCGGACAAGGGCGGCATGATATTCCAGCCGCAGCCTGGAGTTCACGAGAAGGCTTACGAGCTGGACTTCACCTCCTTTTACCCCTCGATCATAGTCAACTACAACCTATCCCCCGAGACCCTGGACGGCGGCAGCAAAAGGGGTTTTCTCAGCGGGGTGATCGAGCCGCTCCTGGATCTGAGGCTTCTGACCAAGGGGCTGAAGAAGGTCCATCCCCGGTACAAAGGCCTTGATTCGGTGCTGAAGTGGATGCTGGTCACATCTTTCGGCTATACAGGCTACAAGAACGCCAAGTTCGGAGGGATCGAGGTCCACGAGGCGATCACCTCCATCTCCAGGGAGCTGCTCCTCCAGGCGAAGCTCATCGCAGAAACCCTGGACCTTCTGGTCCTTCACGGGATCGTGGACTGCCTCTGGGTCAAAGGCGGCGACGTCTCCGTCGTCTCTTTATTCAAGGAGAAGGTGGAAGCCCTGACCAATATAGCCACCGAGCTCGACCCCTACGACTGGATCGTCTTCCTCCCCCTCGCCGACGGCTTCGGAGCCTACAACCGGTACTTCGGTCGGCTCTCCGGAGGGGGGCTGAAGGTGAGGGGAGTTCTGGCCCGGAGGAGGGACACCCCGGAGTACGTCAGACGGATGCAGACTGAGGTATTCGAGAAGATGGGCGAAGCCCGGTCGATGGATGAGCTCCGGAGGGTTGAGCCGGAGGCGCTGGACATAGCGAGGAGGTATCGTCGAGGGCTCCAGGCCGCCGACCCCTCCGAGATGGTGATACGCCTGCGGATGAGCAAGCTTCATTACGACAAAAAATGCGTCGGAGCCTCGGTGGTCTCTGCTTATCGGAGAAGGGGGTTGAAGCTGTCGCCGGGGATGACCGCGGGATACGTGATCCGGGATGCGAAGATGTGGGAGGTCGATGCGGAATGGGACGCCACCGAGTTCGATCTGGACTATTATGGGAGGCTCATCGAGAAGGCCTGGGAGGAGGCGGCCTTCCCCTTCAGGTTCATGGAGTCTTCAGGACCTGATCCGTAGGTCCACCCCCATCGAGCCCATGGAAACCATACAATTTTTAGGCTGAAAGACAAGTTTTATTAAGGATCAAATACAAAATAGATCGATTGTTCCGGGGTTTGCCTCTACGGCATGATGAAAAGCCAGAAGAGATCCAAAACCCGTTTTTCTCGGATGGACCGATAGAGCGGATGATTCTTATGGCGCAGATACCAGCTTCAAATATCGAGGTCCTGATGGCCGAGGTCAGGTGGATAAAGTTGAAAAACCATCTGATCTTGATCCTGGCTGCCGCCTTCCTCCTCCTCCTCGCGATGAACTGCGTCCCGGAGTGCCCACCCCCCTGAGGAAGGTGCCGGCGAAGATGCTCTGGCGACGTCATCGGAGGCCTTTGACCATATAAGGCTCCGCCAGCCGGTAGCCGTGCCGCCGGTAATAGGGCCGAGCCCCGATGCCGCTGGTGACGTAAAGCGAGTCGTATCCCGCCTCCAGAGAGATCTCCTCCGCCTCGGCGAGGAGGCTTGATCCCAGGCCCCGGTGCTGCCATCCCCCCCTCTCTCCCAGGGGAGTCATGGGGCCGTAGACGTGAAGCTCCCTGACGCAGGCCTCCACCTTCAGCCTCAACCTCAGAAAGGCCGCGAGGGTTCCGTCATCCGCCTCGTAAGAGAGGAACCTCTCCTCGCCGCCGCAGGCCCGGTATGCCAACTCTTTTTTGGATACCTCCGTCTCTTCGCAGACGCCTCGAAGGCCCGCCTCCCGGCACCTGATGCACCGGCAGGACCCTCCCCTCGCAAGGAGCCTCTCCTTTGCAAGCTGGCGCAGGTTGCTTTTTTTGACCCCGGCGGCTATCGCCGGGGCCGGGATGTCCCTCTGAACCCGCTGGAGCCTCACGTAGGGGGGGATCATCTCCTTGATCCGGGATAAGAGCTGCGCCGCCTCATCGTCCCCCAGGGGCTCGTACTCTCCCCGGAGGTAGAGGTCGTATAGCTCGGTCCCCTCCACCACCAGGGCGGGGTAGATCTTGAGGTAGTCGGGCCTCCAATCCTCGCCATCGAAGAGCGCCCGAAAGGAGGCGAGGTCCCTCCGAGGATCAGAGCCGGGAAGCCCCGGCATCATGTGAAACCCCACCTTCAGACCCGCATCTCTGAGGGCTCGGTTCGCATCGACGGCGTCCTGGGCAGAATGGCCCCGCCTCATCTTCCTGAGAAGTTCGTCGTCGGTGGACTGGACCCCCAGCTCCACCTTCGTCCCGCCCAGAAGGAGCATATTTCGTATGGAGGTCGGAGCGCACCAGTCGGGCCTCGTCTCGAAGGTGGTGCCGACGTTTCTGACCCGGGACGATTCGTTAGCCGCCGCGACTTCACGAAAGCTCCTCTGACCCCCTCTCGACTCTGAAGATGTCGCCGTCCCGTTCCTGCCGGGATGGTCGTTCATCGCCTCAAGGCACCTCTTTACAAACCAGGTCTGGTAGCCGAGAGGCCTGGAGGTTATCGTCCCGCCCATGACGATCAGATCGACCTTGTCCACGGGGTGGCCGATCTCCTCAAGCTGGCGGAGGCGGGCCTTCACCTGGAGGTAGGGGTCGTAGCCGTGCTGGATCGCCCGCATCGCCGCCGGCTCCCGCCCGGTATAGCTCTGGGGCGTCGGACTTGCGTCCCGGCGGCCGACGCCCCCGGGGCAGGGGACGCAGACGCCGTGGGGGCAGGGGGCGGGAGATGTCATGGCAGCCACCACCGCCACCCCCGATAAGGTTCGAGTCGGCTTTCTACCCAGGAGCTTCAGACGGGCACGCTCACTTTCACCGGCCTCAGCGAGGATATCGGCGTTCTTCGGCAGGTCTGCGAGGCCGAACTTGCGGCCGGCCTTCCTCTTCCACCGATCGAGATCCGCCTCGCTTGAGATCTCCCCGGATAGGACGGCGTCGACGATCTCCCGGAGAGCCGCCTTTACCTCTCGATCAGCTTTCTCGCCACGATCCGTTTTCTGGCTCCGATCCGTCTTCATCCCTCGATCCAGTGGACCGCCTCTGCCATATCCCGTCCCGGAGGGGTCGGGGGCGTCTCCGCGGGCCAGCCGATGGGGACGATCGCCGTAGGGACGAGCCGGCGGGGGAGGCTGAGGATATCCCTCACCATCAGCTCGTCGAAGGCGCCGGTCCAGCAGCTTGCTAGCCCCATATCGAAGGCGGCGAGGAGGAGGCATGTCGTCGCCGAGGCGGCGTCCTGGATCGAGTAGATCTCTCCCCGGTCGCCGTACCTCCTCCCCGACCGGGAAGGATCGGCGCAGACGACGATGACGACGGGGGCGGCCGCCACGTGCTCCTGGCCGAAGGCGGCGGCGGCGAGGGCCGCCTTCAATTCGGGGCGGTCGACGACGTAGTACTCCCTCGCCCTGAGGTTTCCGGCAGAAGGCGCGGCCTCCGCCGCCTCGATGAGAGAGGAGACCATTTCCCGGCCGACGGGGCGGTCGGCGTACCTCCTCACCGACCTTCGGCCCACCAGGGCTTCTTTGAAGTTCATCGCCCTTATGTCGCCCCCCGGGGGATATTAAAATTTCTGATGGAGCCGGAGGCGAAGGTCGAGACGGGAAGAGATAAAAGCCTCCAAGGCACCCTTCCGGGAAAGGTGTTCAGATCCATGATCGATATCGCCATTCCAAAGGGGAGCCTTCAGAGCCAGACCCTCCAGCTCTTCGCCCAGGCGGGGCTGGAGATCAAGAGGACGGAGAGGGAGTACAACGCCCGGATCGACGATCCCCGGGTGGGGAAGGTGAAGATCCTCCGCCCCCAGGAGATCCCTACATACGTCGCCAAGGGGCGCTTCGACCTGGGGATCAGCGGGACGGACTGGATCAGAGAGTCGGCCGCGGACGTCGTCACCGTCGCGGAGCTCGACTACGGAAAGCAGGGCCCCGGAAATGTGAAGGTCGTCGTCGCCGTCCCCGAGGCCCAGGAGGCCACCTCGGCGAGGGATGTCCTTCCCGGCTCCAGGATATCGACGGAGTATCCGAACCTGACGAGGAAGTTCTTCGAAGATCTCGGCATCCCCGTCGAGGTGGAGTACTCCTACGGCGCGACGGAGGCGAAGGTGCCGGAGCTCGCCGACGCCGTCGTCGACCTGACGGAGACCGGCTCGACCCTCGTCAAGAACGGCCTGAAGATCGTCGACGTCATCCTGGAGTCGACCTCCGAGCTGATCGCAAATAAGGAGAGCTGGGCCGACCCCGAGAAGAGGGAGGAGATCGAGGCGATCGAGACGATGCTCTTCGCCGTGACGAGGGCGAGGGGGAAGGTCTTGATCGCCCTGAACGTCCCCGAAGATCAGATCGAGGACGTCATCGCCCTTCTTCCCAGCATGAAGAGGCCGACGGTCTCGAAGCTCTACAACTCCGGGTACTACGCCGTCCAGTCCGTCGTCGACCGGTCGGGGATTAACCTGCTCATCCCCAGGCTGAAGAAGGCCGGGGCCGAGGATATCATCGAGGTCGCCATATCGAAGATCGTGCCGTGAGGAGAAGGCGATAGATCAGGGAGAGAGGAAGAGAAAAGCAAGATCGTGGTTGGCGGGCGTGAAGGGATTCGAACCCTTGATCTACAGCTTAGGAGGCTGCCGCCTTGTCCTGGCTAGGCTACACGCCCACGACGGCTTTCTGGAGGGGGAAACTGGTATATCAAGGTTTCCGGCGGGGGTGGTGTGTAGGTAATTCATAAAGATTTTTAATTTATTGTATATACTATTTTACATTATATTTGAGAATCAAGTTTTTTTGATAGACCTAAAACTGAGAAACAGAACGTTATTGTTAGGAACAAAATGGTTATAAATAACATATCCAAAATAGATTCTTTAATTTGGGGATAAAACAAAAAGAGAAGGATATATAAAATTATCATCATAAGAGTTACTTCAAATAATTCTGTTGATTTTTTGGTTTCGTTATTTAGTTTACACGTGTAATCTATAAATTTAGTTACAACTAAAATAATCACTGGTGAAAATTGTGGCAATGAATTTATTGGTATCTCATATATCACTATTATTACAATGACATATAGAACATATATACAAATATTATCCCATTTTAGCGATTTTATTAGATACGTACACGATACGAATGATAAGACTATAAATAAAAATAGCTTTAATAAATAAATTTCGAAGTAATGTGCAGGCATTATTAAAATTGCTATAGGAATCATAAAGTGGTTAAATCTAATTTGTTTTTTATCGTAAAATGATGAAACTTTACTATTAATAGGGCGTATAAGAGGTGTTATGAACACAACAACTAAAAATATATAAAGGTACTCGACAAATCTTTTTTCACGTTTATACTGAGACTTATTTTCTTCTATTATTATGAAGTTTTTGTCGTATATCTTTTGATCATATTCACCATAATCGTCGATTACTCTAAATTTAAATTCGTAAATTCCTGACTTGTTTAAATTTACTATTTTTTTAATATTAGTACCACCTACAAACGGCTCACATACCATGGAATTCGTAATATTATTATATAATTCATACGCTAAAAGCTGGTCGTCATCAGAAGTGTTACAAATAAGTGTAATATTCGACCCGTTAAATAAAGTATATTTTGGCATATCTGGTACTTGAAATTCATCATTATAGTTGATAGAAAAATTGTCGATAGACGGCTTATTGTTATAGATGCATATGGAGGATGTATTAACTGATAAATTACCACCAAAGTTAGATATTTGAGTAACTTCTGGTAGACTTATGCAAATATTAGTGGAATTTGTGAAGTTAAAATTGCTATTTGATATAGTTGCTATATAACTGAAAAGTGTGGTATTGTTAAAAGCCAGAGTCTTAAACGTCATGTTAATATACTGAAATTGATTAGTACCATCATACCAGCATATTCGACTTCCATCGTTATGATATGAGCAGGAATTACAATTATCTATATTTGATACCAGGGGGTCGATGACAAGCCATTGCGGCAATTTTATAATCATTTCTTTATCCTTATAATCATAATCTATAGTTCTGCTTGGATTAAACACAGTATGAACTATCACTATTTCATCATTTCTATATGCAGATTCAATCAGCTCATCACAGTTTATATCCCGGGAAGTTGTATTTATTATTAATTTATATTGAGGATTACTTGAAGGTGGTTCGAACTCATCTGATAAAGCCGCGTTAACAAATATTATAAATGTAAAAATAACAAAAATATATATTTTTAAATTTGTTGTATTCATAATTGAACCCCTGTTAATTTTTCTGATAGACTCCAACATTGCAGGAGAAATTATTAGCCATATTTAGTTTTTGTTCAGTATCGTAGATCTCATCTTGTGGAAAAGTAACAGGCTTCAAATTTACACATTTTCTTGCTGATATATTATTCAACAATATTCTCGACGCGTTTATATCTGATGGGTTAAAATTTTCTAGGTAAATACCATTGGTATCGTCTCCAGAAGGATAAAGCATAACGTTCCTATATATTGAGATACGAGAGCAATTAATTAATGCCATACCAGTTTCAAATTCTGTAATATTATTGAATCCAATTTCAACATTAGTGCAATTAAAAAGACGGATGCCTCTCTTTCCGCCATACATAGTTGTATTTGATATAGATATATCTGTAAAAATGCCATCTTCAGAAGTACAAATAGCACTCTCCTTCCTGGTAATACTGTCCTGTTGCATAACAGACCCCTGAATTTTGAAACCATCAATTAAAACATCACTCGAGCTTATGATTAGAACACCATCACCTGTTCTATTATTGTTGTCTCTTATCAAAGGATAGTTAAGTCCAACCAATTTAACGGGTTTATCTATAAAAATCTTCTCATCGCTAATGTTCCTTTCAACAAAAACCGTCCCGTATTCTGCAACATTCTTGAGGGCATCATTTATAGTAGTATAATTGTGAGTACGGAGATCTTGGATATCTGTAACATTTACACTACGCGATAATACGGTTAAATGCCTGGTCTCAGAGATGTTGCATTGATTGGAACTATCACAACATTCTACATACCAATTGTGAGATACACCCCGGTCTTTTTCCCCGAAAGAATACTCTACCATATACTCGTTATTACCAATGTATGTAGGCTCGACGTTACTATAATAATCATTAATATATAATTTACACCCAGATAATTTAATATCATCAAACGCTCTGAAGCTGAATTGAATTGAAGTATTAGAGCATAAGAACCGTTCTTTAGGATGGATGAGTTCAACAGTTGGACGATCATCTCTTGAAAGCGGTATAACCTTGATGATGCTACTAGACATCATCGGAACGTTCTCTGATGAGATCGTAATCTCAGCAGGAACCATGGTCACGTTCTTTGGGAAGATCTTCACCTCATCTGGAGCTATCGTGATATTTGTACTTGATATCATGACATCAGATGAGATAATTCTGATGCTGGTCGTGGCTATTGTGATATTAGAAGACAAAATTGTCGTTTCATCTGTGAGAGGCGGCTTGATACCGTCCGATATCTTGATATCGCCGGTTCCCGAATCATCTATTCTGGACACTGGTTTGACCCTATCATCTCCGTATTCAATGAAAACATCGCCGATCCATCCAGCTCCGACATTTTTCGGATAGCACTTAATTTTACGGAACTCCCACATTAACTTATGTGTTTCGTTATCCCAAATCGAATATGAGATGGGAGTCCAACCAGAAGAATCGCACATATGCCTCGTGTCGTCAACCTGAAAGGATAACTGCCCAACCATCTGGTTGGTTACATCAGATTTCCACAAGAAACTGATCTTTGCGGGTCCCGTCACGTTTGCGCAAATCCTGCTGAAACCTGTGCATTCGATGGGTCCAGATCTCAAAGCATATTCATGATCTTTATCATAACCCTGATACCAGCTGCTTCCTCCACAGTCATACCATTCTGGGGTCCATGAATTTCCATATTGGCTGACCGAATCTCCTGCCGCTAGTGCTGGAGAAATGAAACCTAGCGAAAGCTGGAACACAAGCAGATAAGGATAAAGGCATACTTTCCTAGCATTTGCTACCAATAGAATTTGGACCAATAAACTTTGATCTCTGGTCAGCCCTGATGTCGTCATCTCCCTCCCATCAACGCAGCACGATTACCATCTCCCTCAAGACGGTACGCCCTTTTGACCTCCTAACTACCCTCCATATGAGCGATATAAATTCCTTTCGGAAAACTCGCCTAAGACCCATCAATACATGGACAACATCTTCCATCGGATTGAGCTTGCGGCCTTAACAATTTCACCAAAAACCAGCCCACATCAAAACGGTATAGAAAATGTAGATAAGCCATATCCAACCAAAATCCCGAAAGCTGCCCGCATAACCGACCTCAAAATCTCGCCCCTCTCCGCGACACCCCTCCCCCCCCATCTCCCCACATCCTTTCGCCGAAGTCGCGGGGGCCCCATGCCCCTCCTCCTATATCCTCAGCTGCCCCTTCTCGTACAGATCCCGCGCCACCTGCGCGAGCCCCGGCCCCTTCACCTCCTCGCCGTAGGACGGCAGGAGCGCGATCTGCTTATTCGCGAACTTCGTTTTGATCTCCTCGATGTACCCTTTCTGCGAGGCGACCCGCCGGCTGCAGTAGTCGCAGCCGCAGGGGGCCATGACGTGGTTTACTATTATCGAGTCGACGGTGACCCCGTGGGCCTCGACGGTCTTTATCAGCCGCTCGCTCTCCATCACCGCCGCCTTCTCCGGGATCATGACGACGGAGATGGTGGTGATCTCGGGGTCGATGAGGGCGTTTCTCATCGTCTCGGCTTTGGTGCGCAGCCGGCGGACCTCCTTGACGACGGAGTCGCCGAAGCCCGGCTCCAGCATGTTGAAGATCCCCGTCCATCGCGACTTCATCCCCAGGAGGCGGGTGACGACGCCGGTCGTCACCTCGGGAAGCTTCAGGAGGGGGAGGACGAGGGCGGTGGGGGCGGAGTCGATGACGACGACGTCGTAATCGCCTTCCATGTAGACGTCGTAGAGCCGGTCCATGAAGATCAGCTCCCCAACCCCGGGGACGGCCCCGAAGTCCTGGGGGCGGACCTCGAATTGGAACATCTCGAATAATGCTCGAAATAGGCTTTTGTAGGCTGCATAGAACTTCTCCGCCTCCGCCGCGAGGTCCGGCTCCACGGCGTAGAGGTTCTCGGCTATGGGGGTGGGCTTATCGCCGATCTCCGCCTCCAGGATGTCGGAGAGGGAGTGGGCGGGGTCCATCGAGAAGGCGAGGGTCTTTTTGCCATTTTGAGAGGTCCAGAGCCCCGTCGCCGCCGAGGAGACGCTTTTGCCGACGCCCCCCTTCCCAGCCATGTAGACGAGTCGCATGGATGAAGAGTTGACGGGAGCCGGATTTACCCCTTTTGCTCTCCTCCGACGGTCCGGGAGGAGAGGGGGAGGGGAGGGGGAGGAGAGGGGGAAGAGAGGGGGAAGGGAGGGAGACGAGAGGGGGAAGGGAGGAGGAAGCTTGCGAAGTTTTAATATGCCATCGATCCGTTCAGCCCCCCCAGAGACGAAATGAGGAACGGGGCATGACGAGAAATATCAGAGTCGAGAGGTTGAGCCAGCAGCCAGTCGAAGAGCAGATGATCGAGCTAGTGGAGAGGAAGGGGATCGGCCACCCCGACAGCATCGCCGACGGGCTTGCGGAGTCCATCAGCTGCGCCCTCTGCCACGAGTACAAGAGGAGGGTCGGGGCCGTCCTCCACCACAACACCGACGAGACCCAGGTCGTCGCCGGCAGGTCCTGCCCCGCCTTCGGAGGCGGCGAGATCATCCAGCCGATATACGTCCTCCTCTCCGGTAGAGCTACGAGGATCTTCGAAGAGCAGGAGATCCCCGTCGACGTCATAGCCCGGAGGACGGCGAAGGAGTACATCCAAAGCGTCCTCTGCAACATCGACGTCAGCGACCACGTCATCCTCGACTGCAGGATAGGGACCGGCTCCTCAGACCTCCAGGACGTCTTCAAGAGGAAGGTCCCCGGCGCCAACGACACCTCCTTCGGCGTCGGCTACGCCCCCTTCTCCGAGACGGAGACGGTCGTCTACGATACCGAGAGGTTCCTGATGGACCTGAAGAAGAAGATCCCCGCCATCGGCGAAGACGTCAAGGTGATGGCGATGAGGTCTGCAGACACCATAAACCTGACCGTCGCCTGCGCCATGGTGGGAAGGCACCTCGACGACCTCAACGACTACATGGAGACCAAAGAGGTGATCGTCCAGCAGATCGAGGAGAACGTCTGCTCCTGCGCGAAGAGGGAGGTGAAGGTCCAGCTGAACGTCGCCGACAACCCCGAGTCGGGGTCGGTCTACCTGACGGTCTCGGGGACCTCAGCGGAGATGGGAGACGACGGCTCCGTCGGGAGGGGCAACCGGGCCAACGGCCTCATCACCCTCAACCGCCCCATGTCCATGGAGGCGACGAGCGGCAAGAACCCCATCAGGCACGTCGGGAAGATCTACAACCTCCTCTCGACCCAGATCGCAAACAAGATCGTCGACGAGGTGGAGGAGGTCGGCGAGGTCTACGTCCGGATCCTCTCCCAGATAGGCAAGCCCATCGACGAGCCCCACATGCTCTCCATCCAGACGACGGTAAAGGAGGGGGCCAACTACTCCCGCGTCCAGTCCGAGGCGGAGGGGATAGCAAACCAGTGGCTCGACGACATCCTGATGATCCAGGACAAATTGATGAAGGGGGAGCTGAAGACCTTCTGAGGAAGGGAAAAAAAACTTTATCTTTATCTGCCGTCAGAAGTCGAAGAGGGACCTCTGGCGGTCGTCCTTCTCCGGCTCTGTCGGCTCGGAGCCCTGGCCGAGGTCGGAGGATGCCGCTCCGCCCTCCTCGAACGGCCCCTCATCCGGATCGCTGGCCTTCGAGCCCGCCTCGAGATCGTCTTCGTCGGGAGCGCCGGTTCTGGCCTTATCCGTCTTTTGAGGCCGCTTCATCTCTTCGGCCTCCTCTCCCTTTTGAGATCCGCCCCAGGCTCCTTCAATCTCCGAGACCCTCTCCTCTTCGATGATCTCCTGGGCGGCGTCGTAGAGCTTCGCCACCTTCTTGGTCGTCGGCTTAGTCCCCATGAGGAGGGCGATCTCTTCGGGGGTGAACTCGAGGAGCGCCGCCACCCTCGGCCCCGCCTCTTTATCTTTGAGGAGGAGGCCGAAGAATCCCATCATCTCGGCCCTCGCCATCCGGGAGCTGATGTGGCAATGCCTTCCGATCTTTTTGGCCGCCGAGTCCCGGACCTGCCTTGCTCCCTTAGTCTGGCCCATCCTCCTCCAGTAGCTCGGAGGCCGGAAGGGGATGTATCCGCCCTTCTTCTCAGTCCGGGCCGCCTGGACCCCGCCGGTCATCATGAAGGAGGCGTACCGCCAGAGGCCGTAGTTCTGCCTCCTTCTGACCCTTCCCAGGAATACGTCGGCCCGGGAGAGGCGGTCGTAGCCTGCTGCCAGGTCTGCGGGAACGTAGACGAGGGGGAGGTTCTCGTCGATCCAGTGGACCAGGTCTTCGGGGCTCTCGTCTAAAGTCCAGGCGACCTTAACGGCTTCGCCGAGGTTCGACCCCCGGAGGATCTTGGCGACGGCGTCGAATATCGATGATTTGGCGTCCCGGACCCCCGTCGCCACCTCGCCGGGATCGAGGGCGCCCTCGAGGGCGGCCTGGAGGTCGTTTATGCCGCTCCTGAGGTCTCCTCCGGAGTTATCGGCGATCTCCTCGATCATCTCCGGGGTGCATCCCGCCTCCTCGGCCCGGCATATCTCCCGCAACGCCGAGGCAACGGTCCCTTTCGTGATCCTCCGGAACTGGATGCCGAAGGTCGCCTCCCGGAGGGGCTTGGTAAGGCCGTAGTAGTCGTTGGCGATCAATACCACCGGCTGGTCGGTCTCCCTCACCAGCTTCAGCATAGCGGCAGAGCCGCCCCGGTCCGCGGACCCGTAGAGGTTGTCGGCCTCGTCGAGGATGACGAGCCGCTTCCTCCCCGAGAAGGTCATCATCCGCGAAGCGGCCCCCGCCACCTTCTGGATCGCGGCGGCGGTCCTGCTGTCGCTGGCGTTCATCTCGATCTCGTCCCAACCCATCTCCTCGGCGAGGGCAAGGGCGGCGGAGGTCTTACCCACACCAGCGGGACCGTAGAGGACGACGGCCCTCTTCTCGGGGAGACCCCTCTCCCAGGACCGGGCCCAGCCCTCCAGCTCCGAGACGGCCTTCCCGTTTCCGAGAACCTCCTTCAGCCTCTTGGGCCTGTACTTCTCAGTCCATTTGGTGGCGGTCATGGCGGAAACGGCCTCTCCATCGATCCCATCTTCGTCTCGATCTCTCTACCAGGCTCCAGGTCGATGAGCCTCTACCAGACGCCCTCGCGCCCCGTCATCTCCTGGATCTCGATCTCCCAGATCACCATCGGCATCCTCTCCATATCCTCCCGGCGGAAGGACTTGCCGCCGTGACCTGCCATCTCCTTCTTTGTGAAGATATCAAAGAGCCTCTCTTTCGCCGCCGCGTCCTCGGAGAGGCGGGCCTCTCCGAAGGCTATGACGGACCTCCAACGGCCCCTCTCGACGGAGTCGACCTGAAAACAGACCCTGGGGTTCTCCCTCGCCATCTCCAGCTTCCTCCCCCTGAGGCCGGAGTGGAGGAGGATCGACCCATCGGCGTAGACGTAAGACATAGGGACGACGTAAGGCTCGCCCCCCGACGATAGGCCCAGCCTCCCGAACCTGGAATTCGCCAGCAGCTGTTCGCACTCCTCCCCGGAGATCTCCCTCGGCTTCATGGCCTCCTCTCTCGGGGTGAAAGGTAATTAAAACCTTCTTCCACCGGATCGCCAAAGGTTTTTAGCCTCGGGCCTCCTAACCAGAGCCGATGTTCACGAAGATTCTGATCGCCAACCGTGGCGAGATCGCCATCCGCATCATGAGAGCCTGCCGAGAGCTGGGCATCTCCACCGTCGCGATCTACTCCGAGGCTGACAGAAACGCCCTCTTCGCCAAGTACGCCGACGAGGCGGTCTATGTCGGCCCATCTCCGGCTTCCCAAAGCTACCTGCGGATAGACAAGATCCTGGAGGCGGCAGAGGAGACGGGCTCGGAAGGGATCCATCCAGGTTACGGGTTCCTCTCGGAGAACCCCACCTTCGCCCGGGCCTGCGAGGAGAACGGGATCGTCTTCATCGGCCCCACCAGCAAGTCCATAGATAGGATGGGGTCCAAGATCGCCGCGCGAGATATAATGAAGAGCGCCGGGGTGCCCATCATCCCCGGAAGCGAGGGAGGGATAACCGACCCCCAGGAAGCGATGGACCTGGTGGAGTCCATCGGCTACCCCGTGATGCTGAAGCCGGCGGCCGGAGGCGGCGGGATAGGGATGAAGATCGTCTGGAAGGATAAGGACCTGGGTCCGGCCCTGGACTCTGCGAGGTCCATCGCGAGGTCCGCCTTCGACGACGAGACGGTCTACGTCGAGAAGTACCTCGCTGACCCAAGACACATCGAGTTTCAGATCCTCGCCGACTCCAGGGGTAAGACGATATACGTCTCCGACAGAGAATGCTCCATCCAGAGGCGCCACCAGAAGCTGATCGAGGAGTCTCCATCGCCGATCATGACCCCGGAGCTCCGGGAGGAGATGGGGTCGATCGCCGTCCGGGCCGCCGAGGCGATAGACTACCGGTCCGCGGGGACTGTGGAGTTCATGTACTCTCGAGGCGACTACTACTTCCTGGAGATGAACACCAGGCTCCAGGTGGAGCATCCCATAACCGAGATGGTGACGAGCGTCGACCTTGCCAAGGAGCAGATCCGGATCGCCGCTGACGAACCCCTCGGCTACTCCCAGGACGAGATCGAGATAAGAGGATGGGCGATCGAGTGCAGGGTCAACGCCGAGGACCCCCTCAACGACTTCGCCCCCTCCCCCGGGAGAATAAAGAGATACAGGAGCCCCGGAGGTCCCGGCATAAGGGTCGACAGCGGCGTCTACGCCGGATTTGTGATCCCCCCATACTACGACTCCATGATATCGAAGGTGGTGGCCATGGGGCGGGACAGAACCGAGGCGATCGCCCGGATGGAGCGGGCCCTCTACGAGTACATCGTCACCGGAGTCAAGACGAACATAAACTTCCACGTAGCGGTCCTAAGAAACGAGAGGTTCAGACGGGGCGACATCAACACCAACTTCCTGAAGGAAGAGTCGATAATGGAGGAGGTGAAGAAGGTCACCGAGGCCGAGTACGAGAAGGGGCTATCCCTCGCCTCCGCCCTCGGCGCCGACACCCGGAAGGTGGCGGCCATATCCGCGGCCGTAGGAGCCTACATGGCCCATCGGGAAGCCCCCGCCTCCGAGGAGTAGGTCCCCTCTTGAGCAGGGAAGAGATCGAGAGAGAGCTGATCCAGAGGGCCGGGCGGTGGACCTCCGGCCAAGATCTGGCAGAGGCCTTAGGGATCAGCCGGGCAGCCGTCTGGAAGGCGGTCGAATCCCTCCGGGCCGAGGGGTACGAGATCGAGGCTTCGAGGAGGGGCTACAGGATGCGGTATGCCCCGGACCTCCTCCGAGAGGAGGTCGTAAAAGCCGGCCTTGCCACAGAGTTCGTAGGAAGGACCTTCATATATCATCACACCCTCGCCTCCACCAACGCCGAGGCGAAGAGGATCGCCCCCTCGGCAGAGGACGGGAGCGTCGTCGTCGCCGAGGTCCAGACCGCCGGCAGGGGGAGGATGGAGAGGTCTTGGAGCTCCCCGCGGGGAGGGGTCTGGATGAGCGTCATCCTGAAGCCCCACATCCCCCCCGCCCTCGCCTTCAGAGTGAACATCGCCGCCTCCGTCGCCGTAGCGAGGGCTCTTGCGGCCCTCTACCGCCTCGACGTGAAGATAAAGTGGCCCAACGACCTCACGGTGGGAGAGAAGAAGGTCTGCGGCATTCTGACGGAGATAGGAGCCGAGATGGACACCCTGGACTACGCCGTGGTGGGGATCGGGATCAACGCCAACCTCGATCCTGCCACGTTCCCAGAAGGATGGAAGGCGACCTCCATATCCAGGGAGGCAGGAGGAGATATCCAACGGGTGGGGCTCGTCCAAAGGGCCCTGGAGGAGCTGGAGAGGTGTTACGGGGAGATGACGACGTCCTTCGACCTCATCCACCAGGAGTGGTCTTCCCGCTCTTCGACCCTCGGTCGAAGGGTGAAGATCATCACCAGAAGCTGCGAGTTTGAGGGGATGGCGGTGGTCCTGGAGGCGGACGGAGCCCTTCTGGTGAGGAAGGACGACGGCAGTGAGGAGAGGGTCCTCGCCGGAGACTGCGTCCACCTGAGGCCGGCGGTGGATGAGGATGCTTGAGATCTCCCGCCTCACGACGGCGGCGGCGGGGGGGACGGCGCAGGTTATTTGTAAAGGGAGATTTTTGAGATGGAGAGGTGTCGGAGATGAAGCGTAAGATGGAGATAAAAGGAATAGCCAGGGACACGCTTTACTTCATCCTCGAGGCCTCCCGATCGACCCTCCCCGTGGAGTTTGCGGGGCTTCTCCGGGCCGAGGACGGCATCATCACCGAGGTGATCATGCTTCCGGGGACCGAATCGTCGAGCAAGAGCGCCCTCGTCCGGCTCTACATGCTCCCCAACATGAGGATCGCGGGATCGGTCCACAGCCACCCCTCATCCAACATCCGCCCATCGTCGGCGGACCTCATCTTCTTCTCCAAGACCGGCGACTACCACATCATCGCAGGCCTCCCCTTCGACGAAAGAAGCTGGACCTGCTACGACAGGACGGGCTCTAAGCGAGACCTTCCCGTCCTGGACGTGGACGTCGAGGAGGATGAGGACTGGCTTGACTAGGGTTTTGGCGACGGGAACCTTCGACCTCCTCCATCCTGGACACCTCTTTTATCTGGAACAGTCGAAGGCTCTCGGCGACGAGCTGTTGGTGATCGTGGCCAGAGACGCCAACGTCCAGCATAAGCCCAGCCCCATCATCCCCCAGGAGCAGAGGCTCCTGATGGTCTCGACCCTGAAGATGGTGGACAGAGCGATCCTCGGAGACGAGACAGACATATTCCGGCCGATCGAGGATCTGAAGCCCGACGTCATCACCCTCGGCTACGACCAGCACTTCGACGTCGTCCTCCTCAAAGAGGAGCTGGCCACCCGGCGGATCGACGCCCGGGTGGTGAGGCTCGTAGAGCACGACCCCTGCCCCCTCTGCAGCTCCCGTTCGATAGTCGCTAAGGTTCTGGAGGAGCGCCGAAGGTAGCGATATCGGTCCTCCCCCCGTAGATAGATGACCGACTCTTCGCGGGATCGGGGGCTCAGCGCCAGCTACTTATACCGACCCCACACCTTTGCCGACAATATGGCCCCCAAAGTCGCCGTCGGCGGCACCTTCGACCCCCTCCACGACGGCCATATCGCCCTTTTGAAGCGGGCCTTCGAGGTCGCAGGAGAAGACGGCGAGGTGGTGATCGCCCTCACCTCGGACAGGATGGCAAAAAGTCAGCGGAGCCGGCCGGTCCGCGACTTCGATACCAGGGTCAGAGAGCTGAGGGCGGCGCTCAAAGAGAATTTTGGCGTTGAGGATTTCAAGATCGAGATGCTTCACACCGTCTACGGCTCGGCGATCGAGGAGGATTACGACGCCATCGTCGTATCTCCGGAGACGGAACCGATGGCCTGCAACATCAACGAGATCAGGAGAGAAAACGGCCTTCGCCCCCTCAATATCGTGAGGATAGAGTACCAGATGGCCGAAGACGACGTCCGGATCTCCTCCACCCGGATCTGCGGCGGCGAGATCGACTCCCACGGCAAGATGGTCGTCTAGACGGACGGGAAGCCGTCGTTGGGCCGGCTTTGAACCGACGGGTCCGTTCTCGCCGGGCGGATCTCCCAGGATGGAGACGCTGGGAAGGTGGCGCCCGCCTCCGGCGACCGTAATCCATATCAACTCACACAATAAAAGGGAAGGGGATGATGCTTCGCCCCCTGACGCTCCTGGCGCTCTTTTCGATATTCGTTATCCCCGCCTGTGCGGAGAGGTATGCGGAGGAGAACCCCCTTTATCCTCTCGCCTGGTACAACAAGGGGGTCGCCCTCTCGGAGCTCGGCAGATACGATGAAGCCATTTTATGCTACGACAACGCCCTGGAGCTGGACCCGGAGTACGCCCTCGCCTGGAACAACAAGGGGATCGCCAAAAGCGCCCTCGGGAGGCAGAACGAGGCTCTGGACTGCTACAACCGATCCCTGGAGATCGATCCCGGTTACGCCCCCGCCTGGAACAATCGGGGCGTCGTCCTGGAGGGGCTGGAACGGGCCGATGAAGCTCTCGCCTCTTACGAGAGGGCTCTACAGATCGATCCGGAGTACGCCCTCGTCTGGAGCAACCGGGGAGGGATCTTCTATTCTCGGGGAGATTATAGCAGTTCCATCGACTCTTACGAGAGGGCCCTGGAGATCGAACCCGGCCTCAAAGAGGCGTGGAACAACCTGGGAAGAGCCCTCTACGCTGCGGGGCTGTACGATCGGTCCGTCGACTGTTATGATGAGGCCCTCAAGATCGACCCGGAATACGCCACGGCCTGGAACAACAAGGGGATCGCCCTCGGCGCCCTGGGCCGCCACCGGGAGGCCCTCGACTCCTACGAGGAGGCTCTCGATATGGAACCATACCATATCATGGCCCTATATAACAGGGGGATCGCCCTGGGGATCCTGGGAAGCCGCCAGGAGGCGATCGACTCCTACGATCTGGTCCTGAAGATCGATCCAGGCTACGCCCCCGCCTGGTACAACCGGGGGGTAGCCCTTTCGACCCTGGGAAGTTTCGAGGACGCTGTCGCCAGTTACGACGAGGCCCTGAAGATCGACCCGGATTACGCCCCGGCCTGGAACAACAGGGGGATCGCCCTCGCCACCCTGGGCCGCCAGGAGGAGGCGATCTCTTCTTATGAAGAGGCTCTCAGGATAGATCCCGATTACGTCATGGCATGGTACAACCAGGGGGTAGCCTATAGCTCCCTCGGCCGCTACGACGAAGCCCTCAGATCTTACGAGATGGCGCTCTCCATCGACCCCACCCTCAAGGAGGCCTGGAACAACAAGGGGATCGCCCTCGCCACCCTGGGCCGCCACGAAGAGGCGATCGAATGCTACGAAAAGGCGCTGGAGGCGGAAGCTGGAGATATGGACGCCGGTGATGGCGAGGTGGATCCTTTTGAGATGAGCCCCCCAGAGCAGGAAGAGGCGACGGAGGATGAAGTGGCGGACCATCCATCTGGAGACGACGCAACGGCTGAGGACGTGACGGCGGCCGAAGAGGCGGAGACGGACAGCGGGTGAAGGGGCCTTTACCCCTCGTCGCCGCAGCTGACGTTCTTGAGCCTCTCGACGCCGCCGATCTCCTGGATCACCGAGGCGACGGAGAAGGGGACGAGCCGCTTCCAGCTCTCGTCTCCTGAAAGGATCATCCTCCTGATGGCCGTCCCCGAATAGACCTCCCTTCTGTACATAGGCGGCCTTCTGACCTCCACCCCCGCCTCGGCGAAGAGCTCCACCACCAGGGGGTTGTTGGAGTAGACGAGATCGAAGCTGGGGGTCATGGCCCGGACGTGAGATACCCAGACTGCGTTCCTGGCGATGTCCCAGAGGGGTATGACGTAACATGTGGCGTCGAGGGACTTCAAGGCCGGCCAGATCATGCTGATCCGCTCGCCGGCGGTGAAGGGGTTCTCCGGGGTGTGGCTCGCCTGGGCGCTTCCGAGGCCGACGACGATCTCGTCCACCTCTTCGGCGATCTTCTGGAGGACGGCCTGGTGGCCCAGGTGGTAGGGCTGGAACCGCCCGATGTACAGACCTCTCCTCATAGGATCTCTTTTCCGATGAGCTTTATGGACCTCTCCTTGTTGGGGCCTATCGGCGATCCGACGACGACCTGGGTGACGCCGGTCGCCAGGAGGGCGTCGACCCTCGCCCTGCAGTCGTCGGGGGTTCCCGAGACGGAGAAGACGTCGATCATCTCTTCGGTTACGGAGCCGAGGGCGGAGCCGAAGTCGCCCTTGGCTATGGCGGCGGAGACGGCTGCCGCCTCCTCGGCCTTTATGCCGTGGCGCGAAAGGACCGTCTCGGGGGAGCCGGCGACGATGAAGGCGACGACGATCTTCGCCTCATTGGCCGCCTTCTCGCCGTTCTTGTCGGCGCTGAAGCTGGTGTAGGCGCAGATCTCCACACCTTTCGGATCGCGCCCCGCCTTCTTTGCCCCCTCCCTGATCAGGGGGACGGCGTACTTGAAGTCGTCGGGGTGGCTTGCGTTGACGAGGACGCCGTCAGCGATCATACCCGCCATCTCCAGCATCTTCGGCCCCTGGGCCCCGATGTATATGGGGATCTTGCCGGGGGCGAAGGCGAGCTGGGCGCCTTTCATGCCGTGGGCCGCCACCCTCTTCTTCGCCAGAAGATCCCGAAGGGCGCCCACCGACTCCCTGACGGCGGAAAGGGGCTTCTCCCATGCGACCCCCATGGCGTCGAAGGTCGCCTTGTCCCCGGGGCCCATCCCCAAGATCGCCCTCCCTCCCGAGATCTCGTTGATGGAGCCGATGCTGGAGGCGGTGACGGCGACGTTCCTGGTATAGGGGTTGGTGACCCCGGTCCCAAGCTTCACCCTGCTCGTCGCGAGGGAGAGGATCGCGAGGGTCGAGTAGACGTCTCGATTGTTGTAGTGATCGGTGATCCAGATGGTATCGAAGCCCGCATCTTCGGCGAGCTTCGCAAGATATCCCACCTTCAGGGCGGGCTCGTTGGGGACGAACTCTATTCCGAACAATTTCCTCTCTCCAAGAGTATCCGGTCTCCGGGGTCGAGGCCGAAGAGACCTTCCGCGCTCCCCCCGCGGACCGCAATTTCTGCAAACCCATGGGACCCAATGGTTATAAGGGGTTCGTCGGGCGCCGCCTCGGCGTATGTCCGCGCCCTCTGTAGCCTTCTTCCGGCCAGGCTCACCACATCCCAGGGGATCTCGGTGGCGTTGGTTATGACGTTGCCGAAGCTGTCGACGTAGACGACCTCCGCCTCCATCCAGTCGTCGGAGATCTCTGCAGACCCCATCAGCAATTCCTTAAAAGCCGTCCTGGGGCCGAAGGAGCCGGGGGCGGCGCCGGAGGCGAGGGCCGCAGCCGCCGGAGCGAATACGTCCCTCCCGTGGAAGGTGGGAGAAGCCCCCTCGAAGAAGGCCTGGTCTATCATCCAGGCCTCCGGCACCCCCAGAGACCTCGCCGCCGGGATCAACAGGCCGTTGTCGGGGCCGACGAAGAGGTGGCCGCCGCTCTCGACGACGATCCCGAGCCGCTCCGTTCCGACGCCGGGGTCGACGACGGCGAGGTGGACCGTCCCCGCCGGGAAGTGGCGGGCGGATATCAGGAGGGCGAAGGCCCCGGCCCGGACGTCCTGGGGCGGCACGTCATGGGCAATGTCCACGAGGACGGCGTCCCTCGCCCGAGATAAGATCGACCCTTTCATCTGGGCGGGGTATAGAGACCCAAAATCCGATAGGAGGGTGATTATAGGCCTCTCATATGGATTCTTCATGATGATCCAGTCGTCGATCCGGGGTTAAGCCCTTGCGGAAGGTGCGACCGGCGGTCTGATGGAAAAGTTCAACAGGGAGAAAGGTTTATGGCCCTCTCCGGGAGATGAAAGAGCATGGCAGATTGTGAACTTTGCGGACTTGCTAAGCCCACACTGGTACCGGTGAGAGTACAGGTGCACACCCTCGCAAACCCCGAAGGAGCCTACAAAGGGCTCTGTCAGGACTGTCTCGCCTCCTGTGAGGCGGCATACCAGCAGCACCTGGGAGAGAAGAAGGAAGAGAAGAAGTGAAGAGCGATCCCTGATATTTCTTTTTTTGCAGTCAAACTTCGAGCCATCGGCCCGAAGGGGGGAGGTTTTGTGATGCAGAAGGAGGAGAAGGTGGTGGTGGTGCTGCTCTCGATGGCCCTGGGGTCTTTGGCCGCTGCCTCCTGGGCCCTGGGGGGCTTCGAAGCCGATCTCGACGAGATCCCCGTCCTCGTCGTCGCCGAGGGGACGGTAAGCTCCGTCCAGACCACCACCGGCGGCCACCTCATCCTCCGGCTCCAGACCACATCGATGCCGATATTCGTCAGCCGCGAGGACGGCGCGGAGGAGGTGGCGGCCAGGGTCGCCAAAGGCGACAGGGTCCGGGCTAGGGGCGAGATCGCCGAGTATCAGGGGCGCCGGGAGATCTCGGTCAAAGATGCTGCCGATGTGGAGGTCCTCAGATGGTGATCATGCCCCCAGCCTCCGCCAGGGTCTTCCAGCTCGACGAATGGAAGCTCTACGCCGAAGATGACGGCTGGAGGTGCGAGCTTGAGGACGGATCGACGGTGGGGCTTGGGATCGTCTTTGAGGCGGTGGACCTCTCCGGCTCTCCCGGCTACGAGGAAGAGGAGTACTCCGTCGTCGTCGAGGCGGCGATCGTCCCCAGGCCTGAGGACCTCGACGATGACGTCGTCTTAGAGGTCTCCCAGGAGGAGGACCCGAGCCGCGAAGGCCTCATCCTGGATCTATACCGCCACTGGGGCGGCGTCCCCGTCAACATCGACGCCCTCCAGCCCGCGAGGGCCTCCTGCGGAGCCTCATCCCTCGTCGTCGAGCAGAACCTCAGGAGCCGGATGACCGGACCAGGGACGATGATCGAGGTCCGCCACTTCCGGTCCATCGACGAGGCCCTCCGGTTCACCAGGGAGTTTTACGTCTTCATGGCCCCCATCGTCTTCGAGTTCCTCGACTGGATCCTGGACCAGCCCCTGGGGATGGGGACGGGGCGGGATAAGATCAGAGCTCTATCGAAGGGCGGCTGATCCTCGAAGAGCGGTCGAGCCGTGTCCATCGGCCTCTTATGTAACCTGAGGAGAAGATTTAAACGATAAAGTTACATAAGACCCGGAGATGATCCCGAAATACATCCTGGACGGTCTGGCAGAAGAGGACCTCCCTCACCTTCTGGAGATGAGGGATTACCTCGATCGGCTCATTATGGACCGGAGGAGGTCTTCTGGAGGAGCGCCCCCCGCCGAGGAAGAGAACGGTGAGAAGAGGCGCGCCTCCGTCACCTACCGGCAGGAGTGGGTCCGGTGCGGCAAGGAGTGCAGGAGCTGTCCCCACGGACCCTACTGGTACTGCTACTGGAAGGAGGACGGCAAGACCAAAACCAGGTACATCGGGAAGGTCCTCAAGGAGGTGGAGGTGTGAGTTCGAGCCGCAGCCCCGTCCTGGCCCTTGCCCTAGCTCTCGCCCTCTTATGCGGTTGCATATCCAACGAGGATCCGCCCCCTTCGGACGGCCCCGGGAAGGTGAAGGTCGTCGCCTCCACAGTCCCCCTCGCCACCTTCACGAAGATGGTGGGCGGGGACCTGGTATCCGTCTCCGTCCTCGTCCCGCCGGGGGCAAACCTCCACACCTTCGAGCCGGCCCCGTCGAAGCTCGCGGAGGTGGCGAAGGCCGACCTCTACATCAAGAACGGGGCGGGGCTGGAGATCTGGATGGATAAGATCATCGGGGCGAACAGGAGGATGCTGGTCGTCGATTCGTCTTCGGGAATCGATCTCTTGGAAGGGCATCACCACCACGAAGACGGAGGCGACGACGGTGAGGCAGATCACCACCACGGCCCCTCCCGCCGGGATCTCCACCCGTCGATCCTGACCGCCGACCCCCACATCTGGCTCTCGGCTAAGAACGCCGCCATCATGGCAGAGAACATCTGCCGGGGTCTCGTGGAGGTCGACCCCGAGAACGCCGACGCCTTTAGAGAGAACCTTGCGGCGTTTGAGAGAGAGCTTGAAGACCTCGACCTCGAGCTAGCCTCGACCTTCAGAGGGACTGAAGGAGGGAAGTTCATCGTCCTCCACCCCGCCTGGGGGTACTTCGCCAGGGATTACGGCCTCGTTCAGGTGGCGATCCTCGAAGAGGATAAGGAGCCCGGGCCGAGGCAGCTGAGAACGATCGTCGACCTCGCCAGGGAAGAGGGGATCGAGACGATCTACGTCGATCCGAATTTCAACCCCAAGTCAGGAGAGATCATAGCGGCGGAGATCGATGGTAGGATCGTCGCCTTGGACCCGGTGGCTCCGGATTACATCGAGAATATGAGGAAGGTCGGAATGGAGATATCATCGGAGATGATGAGCCGGGGCCGAGGAGGATGAGGGGTGGCGACGAGGAGATCATATCCTGCGGGAGGGGCCTGGATGCGGGTCCGGTCTTTATGACCAGGGATCCGGCGGTCCGTATCGAGGACCTCTCGGTCCGGCTCGGCGGTCGGAGGGTCCTCGAGGACGTCAACCTCAGGATAAAGGAAGGGGACTTTCTGGGGGTGATCGGCCCCAACGGCGGCGGAAAGACCACCCTCCTCCGGGCGATCCTCGGCCTGGTGAAGCCCGATAGGGGGAAGATCGAGGTCTTCGGGAGGAGCCCCAAGGCCGCGAGGAGGGTGATGGGTTACCTCCCCCAAAAGAGCCTCTTCGATCCCAAGTTTCCCATCACCGCCCAGGAGGTGGTGATGATGGGCAGATACGCCGCGAGAGGGCTCATCCGACGGTACACCCCCCAGGACCTGGACTCCGCCCGCGAGGCGATCTCCCTGGTGGGGATGTCCGAGTACGCCGATAGAGAGATCGGGAGCCTTTCGGGGGGGGAGCAGCAGAGGATCTTCGTCGCGAGAGCGATAGTATCCGGCCCCCGCCTCCTCCTCCTGGACGAGCCGGCGGCGGGGATCGACTCGGCGAAACAAGTCGAGTTCTACGAGCTGCTGGGAGAGCTGAACGAGACGATGACGATAATCATGGTCTCCCACGATATAAGCGCCGTCTCGGCTTACGTCAAGAAGATAGCTTGCGTCAGCCGAAAGCTCTACTACCACGACTCAAAGGAGCTCTCGGCAGAGGATATCGAGGAGGCCTACCGCTGCCCCGTGGAGATGATAGCCCACGGGGTCCCCCACCGGGTCCTGAGAACCCACGACTGAGCCAGGCAGACGGAGAGATATGATCGAGATATTCCAGTACGGGTTTATGCAGAACGCCCTCCTGGCGGGGGCGATCGCGTCCGTCCTCTGTGGGGTCGTGGGGATCTACGTCATCCTCAACCGGCTCGTCTTCATAGGAGGCGGGATCGCCCATTCCGCCTTCGGCGGCATCGGCCTCGGCTACCTCCTGGGGGCTAACCCCCTGATCTTCGCGATCATATTCTCTCTTGCCACCGCCCTCGGGATAGGGGCGGTGAGCGAGAGGTCGAAGGTCTCTTTTGACACCGCCATCGGGGTCTTCTGGGCGGTGGGGATGTCCCTGGGGATCGTCTTCGTGAGCAAAAGCCCCGGACGCGCCCCCGACCTCTTCGACTACCTCTTCGGAAACATCCTGGCGGTCTCATATCTGGACATCAAGATCATATCCGCCCTCACCCTCGGGATGATCGTCCTCGTCGCCCTCTTTTATAAGGAGCTGCTGATCCTCTCCTTCGATCCCCTCTACGGCGAGGCTCTCGGCCTTCCCGTATTCCGCCTCCGCCTCCTCCTCCTCTCCATGGTCGCCCTCAGCGTCGTCGTCCTGATAAAGATCGTGGGCATAATCCTGGTCATCGCCCTCCTCACGATACCCGGCGCCATCGGAAGGCAGCACGCCAAGAGCCTCAAGGGGATCATGATCCTCTCCATCCTCCTGGGGATATCCTTCGTCTCAGCGGGCCTATTGGCCTCCTACCACCTCAACACCCCATCTGGGGCGACGATCATCCTCGCCGCATCGGGGGCGTTCTTCGTCAGCACCATCCTAGCCCGCTGAGAGGACGAGGCGGGGATCGAGGACAGATACAACAAACTTATACGCCAGAGGGTACAACAGGCGGACCGAGATGCTCCGATGTCAGACCCTCCTCCTGGTCCTCTTCGTCCTCCTCCTAATTGCGCCTCCAGCCGGAGGCTCCAGAGAGGCGAGAGGGATCCAGTTCGCCGGGGACCACTACAAGGTCGAAGGAGGTCCCAGAATCGACGCCTCCGCCATAAACCCCGTCTTCGCCCCCGGAACTTCCGGGACTCTGCGGCTCGTCATGGCCAACGATGGGGTGGTGGAGAGGCTCGTTCCTGGTCTCGTCCCCCCAGGCTATGAAGAGGAGGCGGCGATGGAGATGCTGGCGGAGTTCGGCTGCATAGGTGCATCGGACCTGAAGGCCCACCTCCTCTCCGGGGGACCCGTCCGGGTCCTCTCCGGACCGGTCCACCTCGACCGGCTCGATGCGGGGGAGACCGCACCCCTGAACTACGAGATATCCATCGAAGAGGGCGCCTCGGGTCCCGTCCCCCTCGTCCTGGAGATCGAATACGAACACCAGGTCGACGTCAGCTTCAGCGGCGGGACCGCCTCGCCCCTATACCTTCCCACCGCCCACCGCATAGACCTCGTCCTGTCGGTGGAGGGATCTCCCACCTCCCTGGAGCTGGCGGGGGCGAGGTCCGACCTATATCCGGGAGAGGAGGGCTCCATCAGACTCATCATCAGAAACGCGGGGGATGAGACCGCCCAGAACTGCACTGCCCGACTTGTGGCCGCCTCCCCCTTCACCCCTCTGACGGCTCGGAGCCGTCTCGGGGACATACCTCCCGGAGGGGTCGCTGTCGCTCGATTCGACCTCTTTGTGGAGGGGTCGGCCCACCCCCAGGATTACAGCCTCGGCTGCGAGATCGAATACTCCGGAGGGGCGGCGTCTCTATCCGTCCCCCTGACCGTCGCCCTCCCCGAGAGGTGGCCGCCTATAGGCGCCCCCCTCCTGGCCGCCCTCTTCGGCGGCTCATCCCTGGCGATCTTCTGGCTCCTTTGGGGCAGGAGGAGCCGGCCGCCCCGGTTGAAGAACCTGGTGGGGAACCGGAGATAGCCTCGGACCCAGAGGCGGCATAAGGCCCCGGCCTTCCTTCAACGCCGCCTCCACCGTCATGAATATCTTCAACCTCCGCCCTGCCAGGAGTTATGCCGGCTTTGAGGGCGGAGAAGATCTGCAAAAGCTTCAGGAGGCTCTTCAAGGAGAAGATGGTCCTCTTCGATATATCCCTCTCCATCGAGGAGGGGGAGGTCTTCGGCATCCTCGGCCCCAACGGAGCCGGGAAGACGACCCTCATGTCCATCTTCTCAACCCTCATCCGACCCGATAAAGGGAGCCTCGAGGTTCTGGGCCGCGACGCCCTCAGGGAGACCCACGCCATAAGGGAACGGATTAACATCAGCAGCGGAAACCCCAACTTTCCCTGGTCCCTCACCGTGCGAGAGAACCTCCACCACTCCGCGATGCTCTACGGCCTCTACGGCCGGAGCCTCTATAGATCCGTAGACGACTCGATCTCGGCCTTCGGACTCGAATCCCACTCCGACGCGAAGTTCGAGACCCTATCCACCGGCCTCAAACAGAGGGTATCCCTCGCAAAGTCGATCCTAAACCGCCCCCAGATCCTATTCCTCGACGAGCCTACCTCGGGCCTCGACCCGGAGATGGCGATGAAGACCCGAGACCTCATAAAGAAGATCTACCAGAAGGAGGAGATCACCGTCGTCCTCACCACCCACTACATGCCCGAGGCTGAGGAGCTATGCGACAGGATAGCCTTCCTCCGGGAGGGGAGGCTCGTCGCCCTGGGGACCCCAAAAGAGCTGAAGAGGGCTCTGCAGATCGGCCACAGGATCACCATTGAGTACCAGGGGATGATCGATCCGGTGAGGCTTCGGATCATCCCCGGGGTGATGGAGGTGAGAGAGCTCTCCGGGAGGGTGGAGATGGTCTTCGATCACTCTGGAAGGACGTTCAGCAGCATCATCAAGGCCTTTGGGGAGGCGGATATACTGGATATAGAGATAGAACAGCCAGATCTGGAGGATGTCTTCCTTGAGCTGGCGAGGTGAGCTGAATAAGGTTCTATCTGCGACCTACAAGAACTGGATCATATCGAAGCGGAACGTATTCACCGTCTTCGAGCTGATCTTCTGGCCCTTCATCGGCCTGCTCTCCATAGGGCTTCTCACCCGCTTTTTGGAGGTGGGCGACGATATGGTCGCCTTCGTCCTGGTGGGGGCGATAGCCCTCAGCATCCTCCAGATCAGCCAGATAGACGTCGCCTACATCCTCCTCTTCGACCTCTGGTCCAAGAGCATCAAGCAGACCTTCGTCTCTCCCGTTCGGGGCTACCACCTGGTATTGGGGGCGATGCTCTTCGGGGTGATCAGAGGGGTGGCGGTCTTCCTCGTCCTGGCGGCCGCAAGCGGCCACCTCTTCGGCTTCGACTTTCTCGCAGGAGGTGCCGTAACGGTCATTGTATTCCTCGCCGGGATCTTCATCACCGCGGCGTCCATCGGGATGGTGGTCTGCATATCGATCCTCCTCTTCGGCCAGAGGGCTGACGTCGCCGCCTGGACCCTCAGCGGGATCATGATGCTGGTGAGCGGGGTCTACTATCCGGTATCGATCCTTCCCGGCCCCCTCCAGATCCTATCGAAGTCGATACCTCTGACCTACCTTCTGGAGTACTACCGGTCCGCCTACGGCTATGGGAGCCACCAGATCCTCCTGGGGATGGCCCTTGCCCTCCTCTACTTTTCTGCGAGCCTATTGATCCTGAACCTCGCCATCGAGAGGGCGAGGAGGACGGGGATGATGCTGAGGCTATCAGAGTAAGGAAGGTCCCTAGAATAAGGTTTTAAAGTCGACGATTCTTATGGTGTGGGGCGCTAAAATTGACGATCGAGGGCTTCATCGGCAAAACGATATTGGGAGACCACCACCCCGTCCGGGTGATGGGGGTGATCAACCTCAGCCGCGAGTCGTTCTATCAGGAGTCGTACGCCGGGGAGGACGCTCTCCTCGAGCGGGCCCTCTCCTTCGCTGAGGAAGGGGCGGAGGTCCTGGACCTGGGGGCGGTCTCCACTGCGCCGGGCTCGCCCCCGATCCCCGAGGAGGAGGAGAGAAATAGGCTATTTCCAGCCCTCGAGGCCGTCCTCGACCGGCTGGGAGGCGAGGTGGTCGTATCCGTCGATACCCAGAGGGCGAAGGTCGCATCCGACGCCCTGGCCATGGGAGCTGATTGCATAAACGACGTCTCGGGGCTTCGCGACCCGGATATGGCTCGGACCGTCGCCGACCACGACGGCTCCCTCATCATCATGGCGTCGAGGGATAGGCCCGGCGACATCCTCGAGGTTGGAGAGATCGTGGCCAACCTCGGCGAGAGGCTGGCGGCAGCGAAGGATGCTGGGGTATCGATGGAGAAGGTGACCGTCGATCCGGGGATCGGCCGGTGGACCCCCCCCAAAGGGCCAGGCCACGACCTGGCGATCCTCGACGGCCTCTCCCGTCTCAGGGTCCTCAACAGGCCGGTGATGGCGGCGTTATCCAGGAAGTCGTTCATCGGAGCCGTCCTCGGTCGTCCCATCCCCGCAGAGAGGCTCTCCGGAAGCCTTGCCGCCACCACCATCGCCGTCTACAACGGCGCCCACCTCGTAAGGACCCACGACGTGGCGGCATCGATGGATGCGATCCGGATGGCGGAGGCGGTCCGGGGGAGGCTCTCCATAGCCAGGGCTGGAGGGATCGAGGTGGAGGTCTTCGCCTCCTGGGGCCGACCCCGGGACCTCCATCAGGCCTTCGGGAGGTTGGGGGTGGATGAGGGGGGGGCGAAAGCCCTGGGAGCGAAGGGGTCCTTTAGGGCCCTCTCCGTAAGGGGCGTCACCTCTCCGGAGGCGATCGTCATAAAGCAGGAGATGCTCGCCCGGGGCGGAGACGCCGCCATACCCATGGGAGCCCTCCGGTGCGACCCCGGCGAGATGGAGGTCCTGGTCCTGGGGACTGCGGCCCAGGTCCGGGGGCTGGTAAAGAACCTCAAAAGCCAGCCCTTCAAACTCCCCGCCGTGGCAGCAGCCATCGAGGGGGCTCTGGAGAGGGTGGATGACCCCAAAAGGTACTGGTGAATTAATTGGAACTCTTCGGGATAAAGACGGATCTGGTGAGGCCGGGAGACGATCTGGCTGAGGCGATCCTCCGGGGGATGGAGAGGGCGGGGCTCTGCCTCGCCGAGGGGGACGTCCTGGTGGTCGCCGAGAGCGCCGTCGCCACCGCTGAGGGGGGGGTCGTGGACCTATCCCAAGTCACCCCCGGCCCCATGGCCCTGGAGCTGGCGGAGAGGTACCATAAAGACGCGCGGGAGATGGAGCTGATCATAAGATCCTCAGACCGGATCATCGGCGGGATCCCGGGGGTCGTTCTTACTATAAAAGACGGGTTTCTCTACCCCAACGGAGGGATCGACCACTCCAACGCGCCGCCGGGGCACGTCGTCTTATTCCCAAGGGACCCTGTAAGGTCGGCAGCGGAGGTGAGGAAGAGGCTGGAGGAGGCGTCGGGAAAGAGGATCGGCGTCATCGTCGGCGACAGCAGGACCCACCCCCTCCGCCTCGGCTGCGTCGGCGTCGCCCTCGCCTGCGACGGGATCGTCCCCGTCGAGGACGCGAGGGGGCAGAGGGACCTCTTCGGAAGGCCCCTCATGATAACGAGGAAGGCCGTCGCCGACAACCTCGTCTCGGCGGCGGAGGTCGTCATGGGGGAGGGGGACGAGGGGATACCGGCGGTGATCATCAGAGGGGCTCCCGTCCGGCTCGCCGATGACGGCGAAGATATGAAAATCCCGAATATACCCCCCGAGGAGTGCATGTACATCGGGTCCCTCCGGTGCGGACCCCACCCGTACCAGGGCGGCTACGACCGGCTGATCGAGGAGGCGACGGAGGCGATGAAGAGGGCCTACGCCCCCTACTCGGGCTTTCGGGTCGGGGCCGCCCTCCTCGCCAGGGACGGCAAGATATACTCCGCCGCCAACGTCGAGAACGCCTCTTCCGGCGCCGCCATCTGCGCCGAGAGGGCGGCGATGGCGAAGGCGGTATCCGAGGGGTCGAGGGAGTTTGAGGCCCTGGCGGTGGTGGCGGATAGCCAGGAGCCCGTCGCTCCGTGCGGGATCTGCAGGCAGAACCTCATCGAGTTCGGGGAGGAGATCAAGGTGATCATGGCGAACACGAGAGGGGATGCGGAGATCGCGACGGCGGGGGAGCTACTGCCGAAGGGGTTTACGGGGAAGGTTTTTGATATCGATGCTGAAAAGCTCAGATGATCGATCATTGCCATATTATGTAGAAACATTTAAAATAATAGTTCATCCGATGTCTGAAGGTGTTTTATGGTCCAACTAGCCAAAAAGGTGCTCAGAAACTCTGCGTATAATTTTCTAGGAGTTTTCGTCACCACCTTCGGCGGGTTGATATTCTCCGTGGTCCTGGCAAGGATGCTCGGTTCAGAGCTCTTCGGGTTGTACCACCTCGCCTTATCAGTGGGGCTAATTTTTCTAACCTTTACCAGTCTCGGGTTGCATAGCGTCCTGATCAGATACGTCTCAGATGCTCTGGGGAGGAAGGACGAGGAGCTGGCCAGAGGTTATATAAAATATATAATTAAGATAAAAATTATTCTCTCTTTTTCTGCTACATTAATGCTCTTAGTCGCGGCTAAACCCCTGGCATTGTACGTATTCCATAAGCCAGAACTCTATTTCCCTTTAATACTTATTGCAATATATATTCTTTTCCAATCGTCTTTGGAGTTTATGATCTCTTTAGCAGTTTCGATTCAGAGATTCGATCTGATGACTGCCAGATACGTAACATATGAAGTTGCCAGGCTGCTCATAGTCCCATCCCTCATCCTTTTAGGCTACGGCATTTATGGTGCCCTCGTCGGTCTGATAATATCTGTCTTCTTGGCATTTGCAGTATCTGTGATATATATATATAAGGATTATAGTTTTCTATTCAGGGGATCTAAGCGGGAGGTGGACAGATCCAGGGTGATGAGATTCTTGAGCTATCTGACTTTGGGATCCATCTCCGGTGTGATCTTCACGTACATAGACAGCGTAATGCTCGGCATATTCATGCCCGTCGAGGCCGTTGGGTTTTACAGGATCGCCATCAACATAGTCTTCGCCATCCTTGCCCTCGTCTCCATCGCCCAGGTGCTCTTTCCCACCTTCACGCAGCTGGAAGACGCAGAGGTGAAAGACGCCTTCAATAAATTGTTCAGATACTCATCGATGCTCTCGTTTCCCCTGGCACTGGGGCTCATATCTTTATCGGAACCTCTGATAAGAACCGTCTACGGGAGCGAATATCTGCCTGCCACCCTTCCCACCAACATATTGGCGCTCATGATCATCATGTCCCCCCTCGGCTACTTCGGGACGCTCTTCAACGCCAAAGAGATGCCGGAGCATCCGGCAAAGCTCGTAGTCGTCTCCTCCACCATTAATATAATACTTAATTACATCCTGATACTGAAGTACGGAATTATGGGCGCAGCGGTGGCAACTTTGATATCGAGATGCCTTTACAACTTAGGCCTGGGGATTTTATCTGGACGGATCTTCGGCATCTATCCCCGCTGGGATGCGATGTATAAACCGCTCATCTCCTCATTGGGGATGTATCTCTTTATCTCAGCAATCCCCACCCCGTCCGGGGTACTGTCGATGTTGGGGTTGGTCGCCCTAGGGGCGGCCGTTTATGTGCTGTTGATCTTCGCTATAAAGGGTGCCGATAAAGATGATCTGATCTACTTGAGCAGGGCGACGGGGCAGGAGAAGCGACTGGCCGGGCTCTTCAAATTCTTGCGGATAAATATCAGGGAGATGGAGAAATGAGACAGGATCAAAAAGACGATTATAACGTCGCCTACTTCGCCTTCGACCAGTTCATCCCATCAGATCACGCCGGCTTTGTTCACACCTGCTCCATCGTGAAGGCCCTCAGAGACCTGGGAAACGACGTGACGATCTACGGGATCCCCGGCGGCACCGATCTATATAACCCCTTCAAATGGAGGGGCCAATACCAGCAGATCCCCCTCAACTACGTCCGGTTTACGGTCTCGTTCAAGCAGAAATATAGACTTTTTTATCCATTAAACCTAATTAGCTATCGAAAAACTCTGGAGCATATCAAGATGCAGAAACCGGATCTGATCCACGAGCGGTTTCATCTGCCCAACCCTTACAGCATAAAGATCTGGGAGGATACGAAGATACCCAAGGTCCTGGAGGTGAACAGCCTATACGTCGAAGAAGGGACCTATGGAAAGAGAGAGAGGAAGATCGCAATCGAAGAGCGTGAAAAGCTATTCCTCCAGAGTGAGGCGATAATCACCCAGACAGAGACCTTGAAGGGAATGATCGAGGAGATCACCGATAAGCCGGTCTTCGTGGTCCCCAACGGCGTGGATACGGAGAAGTTCAGGCCTGACCTCCAGTTCGACGATCTAAAAAGAGGGCTGGAACTGGAAGATGAGCTGGTAGTGGCCTTCGTCGGCTCCTTCAGGAAGTGGCACGGAGTTCATCATATAAGCAAAATCGCTGATAGATTCCAGGACGATGATGTGAAGTTTTTGCTGATAGGCTCTGGAGAGATGTTCGAAGAGGTCAAAAAGGCAAAGTCCGATAACATGGTGCTCCTCGGGGCCAAAAGTCACGACGACGTTCCGAGGTATCTCGCCCTCTCCGACATTCTCATCGCCCCCTTCGATGGAAGATACTTTGAGGGGTCGAACTTCTGGTGGAATCCTGTAAAGCTATTTGAGTATATGGCCGCAGGAAAGCCTATCGTATCTTACGATTACGGCGAAATAGAAAAGATAGTAGGAGGGTCGGCGCTCTTGGCAAGGGCCGACGATCTGGAGGATTTCGTCAGCAAGCTGAGATATCTTATTGAGGATGAAGGCCTCAGAAGAGAGCTGGGCAAAAGGGGAAGAAAGGCGGCGGTTGAGAGATACGACTGGAGCGCTCAGGCAGGAAAAATATTAAATATTTATGATTTGGTAATACCGTGAAATATAATTAGTGCTTTTTCAATTTGGTGCCAAAACCTTGCAACCTGAACCATAACTTCCTAAATCGAGTATTTTGCTAGCTAGCGATTCATCCGGCTTTCCGCATCAACCCTCCAATCCGTAGTATTTTTCACCCGGCTTTCCGCATCAACCCTCCAATCCGTAGTATTTTTCACAATCCTTTCCCAACAATCGAATAATCCTAACAAGATTATCATTCAGATTCGCTATCTTCAGATGCGTTTCACCATTAATCCAAACTGTAACTTCCGCCACTCCCATGAACAGAAAAGCTATCCACTTGAACGTTGGTTTTTGGGTTGGCTTCTTTAGCTGGTTAGGTACGGTCTCTCCCGTCTCTCGCATCCGTTTTCTTATCAGCCACTCCGCGATAGAATATATCATGAGCGTCAGGACCATTATCATGGCAAGAGCTTCAATTCGCTCTTCTTTTTTGAGATAGACCTCGGCCACGCGGAAGCTCTTATCTTTGAGGAATCTGAACCCTCTTTCAACCTCTTGCTGCCCTTTATAGTAGCTTAGAATGGTATCAGGATCTATATTCAGGTCATTTGAGGCTAAAATGAACCTTCCAAGCTTTGATTTCTCTTTTAATACCTTATCATAATCCAATTCTATCTCGGCCTCGATTAGATGGACCTCGATAAGCTTTTCTCCGTTCTTAGGCCGACCCCTTTTCTTTTCCACCTTTTTGACCACTGATTTTACCGATAAATCCTTGAATCTATATAACGGAAGCTTAGAGATCCATAATTCAGCTTCTTTTATCGCATCTGCCTCACATGCGAACTCGCGACGTCTCAGTTTTGCGAGGTCTTTCTCGGCTTGCCGATCTTCTTTTTCGAGCCGTTTTTCAAATGTCTTCTCCATCCTCGCCTGCATCGGCTCAGACTGATATACAACCCACTTTTGAGTTATATCTCCATAGTTTGAGGTTGTCGAGAAGCACTTGTACCTTTGATCCTGACATTCGACCATACCGATATCGCTATCAATCAGCTGTTTGCACTCGTTCAGTGTTGCAGGCACGCGAGTTATCCAGAGCGTCTCGGTTCCAAGCTGCCGGATATTTTTCTCGCTGTAGACCGCACTATCAGCTATGTAATAGGCGGCATCGTCCAGATGTAGCCCGCTCTTGATCTTCAGGAACGACTCCATGATCGTGTTTTTATCTGACGCATTGCCCGAATGGGCCTTGGCAAAAAGAGGTATGCCGTCCTGGTTTGTGACCAATCCCAGGACGAACTGTTTCAGGTCCATCCGGCCGTCTTTGGAATGGCCGAGGGTTATCTCGATAGCGTTTCGACCGCTTGGCCCCTCGTAATCTCCCTGGACGCTGAAGCTCGTAGTATCGGCATGAAGCCGTTGAACTCCGAGATCCAGCTGGCTCATGACCTTCAGAGCGATATCGTTGAAGAGTTCCGTCGGACCGTAGGCGTAAATTGCATCAAGGGTCCTGCCGAGGGCATCATCGTTCAGGTCTGCGGCGGTGACACCTTCACCGAGCAACCTCTCAACGGGAAGCTTCTCGTAAAACTCCGGGAACAAATACAGTCTCTGGCCAACGTAGCCCAGTCCGTTCAGGATCATAGCTTTTATGAGCCTTGAATGCTCAAGGTTGTGGTTTCTCTTCTTAGGAAGCCTATCATCGATCAGATCGGTGTCACTGGCGGTCTAAATCTGTCCAATTACGGCGGAATAAAACTGTCCACCTGCTAATCCCTGAGTTGAAACTCAGGGGTTGTGCTGATGCTGGACATGGAGGAGTTCTTCGTGTTGCGAGATTTATTCAACCAGGGATTGAGCATAAGTGAGATCGCCAGAAAGACATGTCATAGCCGGGTGACGGTTCGCAAGTACATACATTCTCAAATTCCTCCGACACCCGAGAAGAGATCGAAGAGGCCAGGCAAACTGGACGACTACAAGGAGTACATAGACCAACGTCTGCAAGAATACCCCCTTACAGCAGCTCGAATTTACCGTGAGATCCAAGAACAGGGGTTCGAGGGCAGATACACGATCGTAAAAGACTATGTGAGAGAGGTACGACCCAAAGTCGGCGTTCCTGCGGTATATCGGTTCGAGACGAAGCCCGGAGTCCAGGCCCAGGTCGACTGGGCTGAATGCGGTCAGATCGATATCGACGGCTCTCATAGGAAGCTATACTGTTTCACCATGGTCCTCGGCTACTCCCGGATGAGATATGCCGAGTTCACCCTTCGAATCGACGTTCATACCCTGATCGAGTGCCACCTCCATGCGTTCCATTATTTCGGGGGCTATCCTCAGGAGATCCTCTACGACAACATGAAGCAGATCGTCCTGAAACGTGCACCCAAATCCTCGGACTCAGACTGGAATTCGAAGTTCGCGGACTTCTTGGTCGTGTACTTGTATGACTGAATAGTTTATATATTACCACCTCCAATTATGATTGGGTGTAGCGATGGAGGAAAAGTTGGATTTATCTAAATTCTGGTGCTGGGAGGAGGATTGCCCCGATTAT
>Ga0334900_1000898_pt1 | contig 37530 bp, 29 predicted proteins | sample GraSluR3_MG_2_FD_207231 | JGI IMG/M metagenome (GOLD analysis project Ga0334900, IMG submission 207231) | Sludge microbial communities from methane-producing bioreactor in Wageningen University, Netherlands - Granular Sludge_31_08-R3 | ecosystem: Engineered > Bioreactor > Anaerobic >... | reverse complement strand
GGCCGTGGGTTCCACCTCGGCCGTGGGTTCCACCTCGGCCGTGGGTTCCACCTCGGCCGTGGGTTCCACCTCGGCCGTGGGTTCCACCTCGGCCGTGGGTTCCACCTCGTCGGCGGGCTCGACCGTTTCTTCGCCGGCCGACGGCTCCTCAACCGGTTCCTGGCCGGCCGCGGCGGCGTCGTCGGTCGCGGCGGCCATCCTCTCTTCGCGCTGGCGTCGTCGCTCGGCTGCGGCAGCTTGTTCGGCCTCCTCGGCCTTGGCCTCGGCCTGCGCGATGATGTGATCGGCCTGCTCGGCGGTCAGGCCGCCCATCTCCATCAAGTCGTCGGGTTCGATGATCGAGAGATCGTCGTAGGTCAAAAAGCCTTCCCCCACGAGACGATCGGCGAGTTCCTCGTTCATCCCGTCCAGGCTGCTGAACCCGACGATGGCCGCTTCGAGCTGATCGTCGAGTTCTTCGCGGGTCATGATCTCGATGTCCCATCCGCAGAGCTTACTGCCCAGGCGGACATTCTGTCCGCGCCGCCCGATGGCCAGGGACAACTGGTCTTCGCGGACGAGCACGATGGCCCGCCCCAGCATCTGGCAGAGGATGACCTCTTCGACTTCGGCCGGCTGCAGGGCGTTGGGGATCAACACCTGCATGTCGTCGCTCCAGCGGACAATGTCGATCCGCTCGCCGGCCAACTCGTCGACGATGTTCTTGATGCGGTTGCCTCGGACCCCGACGCAGGCGCCCACGCAGTCGACCCGCTGGTCGGAACTGCTGACGGCCACCTTCGTGCGATAGCCGGGCTCGCGGGCCATGGCCTTGATCTCGATCACGCCGTCGGTAATCTCGGGAATTTCTTGCTCGAACAGGCGCCAGACCAATTGGGGGCGCGTGCGGCTAAGGATGATCTTCACGCGCGAGCCCTGCTTGCGGACCTCGCACACCGTCGCGCGCACCCGCTCGTTGTTGTGATGGGTCTCGCCGGGGATCTGCTCGCTTCGGGGCAAAATCGCCTCGGTGTTGCTCAGGGACACCGTGGCCGTGCCCCCGTCGTAGCGCTGGATCACGCCGGTGACCAACTGATCGCGAAGCTCCTGGTACTCATCGTAAAGCGCATCGCGCTCGGCCTCGCGGATTTTCTGGATCATCACCTGCTTGGCCGTCTGGGCTCCGATCCGCTCCGCCATCTCAGCCGGATCGAGGGGAATGCCGTTGTGCGTCCCGGTGATGGTGCCATCGTCGCGGTCGATGTGGATCGCGATCTCCTCGTCTTCGCCGTAGTGCTTCTTGGCGGCCGACACCAGGGCCGCCTCGATGCCCTCGAAGACGATCTCTTTGTCGATGTTCTTGTCGCGGTGGATCGCGTCAACGATCCGCAGCACCTCACCAGGATTCATCGATCAATCATTCTCCCCGTCTGGGGGTATCGCTTGCCCAGGAAACCGTTGCACGGGCTGGAATTGCTCTCTGCCTTCAACGTACTCCGCCTTGGCCGTCGACACCAGGGCCGCGCTCCGTGCCCTGCAAGACGACCTCGCGATCGACCTTCGCATGCGGTGGAGCGGGTCACCGATCCGCGGCAGTTCCGCGGCATTGATCCCCGACCAACCTGCCCTTCTGGGGGGGCGCCGTCCCAGACGCCTCTCCCAAGAAGAGACGACCCACTTTGCGGCGCGGGGCAAGACCGCAACAGCACGGGGGCAGCTCCCCTCATGTTGTTGGAATTCGCACGATACGGGCACGAATCCCCACGCGCAGTCGCCCATCACGCAGCTCAGTGGGCCACGTAATCTGGTAAAGATACCGGGCAATTGCGACAGTGTCAAGCCAACCCCCACGGGCCGAAAAACGGCCCCCCGGAGGCAGGTGACCCCTCGACGCGGGGTCGGGAAAACCCAGGCGCCAAGATTCGGCGCGCCGGCCGCCGGGCTACGGCGGGCGCGAAGAACCATCGAACCCCGTGAGTCGACGGCGCGGTTTGCCGCGGCCTAAGCCTGCTTCAGCATCGCTCGAAACTGCCCGAACAGATAGTCGCTGTCGTGGGGGCCGGCCGAGGCCTCGGGATGGTATTGGACGCTGAAGGCGGGCGCGGCGCGGTGGCGCATGCCCTCGATCGTATTGTCGTTGAGATTGACGTGCGTGATTTCGAGTTCGTCGGGCAGCGACTCGCCGTCGACGGCGAAGCCGTGATTCTGGCAGGTGATTTCCACCCGCCCCGTGTCGCGGTTGAGCACGGGCTGATTGGCTCCGCGATGGCCGAACTTCAACTTGAACGTTGTGGCGCCGCAGGCCAGGGCGAGCAGTTGGTGGCCCAGGCAAATGCCGAAAATGGGCTTCTTGCCCAGCAGGCCGCGAATCGCCTCTTGGGCGTAACGGATCGGCGCGGGATCGCCGGGTCCGTTCGAGAGAAACACCCCGTCGGGATCGAGTTGCAGCACGTCGTCGGCGCCGGCCGTACCCGGCAGGATCGTGACCCGGCAGCCCATATCGAACAGGTGCCGGGCGATGTTCCATTTCATTCCGTAGTCGAGGGCGACCACGTGGGGGGCGCGGGGGCCCGATCGGCGGGCGCTCGACGGATCCAGGCGCGCCCAGGGGCCGAGCCCTTCGTCCCACGCGACGGCCCGTTCGGGAACCACCTCGCGCACCAAGTCGCGACCGACGAGGCCCGGGCTCGCCTTGGCCTTGGCCACCAGGCTGGCGTCGTCGAGTTCGGTGGTCGACAGCACCCCTTTCATGGCGCCGTGGATCCGGGTCCGGCGCACCAGCGCGCGGGTGTCGATGCCTTCGAGCCCGACGATGCCGTAGCGGACGAGATACTCGTGCAACGCGCCCTTTGCGCGGAAGTTGCTCGCCACGCGGCTCCGCTCGCGCACCACGAAACCGGCCAGATGCGGCTTGGCGCTCTCGACATCGTCGTCGTTCACACCGTAATTACCGATCTCCGGATAGGTCATCGTGACGATCTGCCCCCGATAACTCGGATCGGTAAGGATTTCCTGATACCCGGTCATCGAGGTGTTGAAGCACACCTCGCCGTCGACTTCGCCTTCGGCGCCGAAGGCTGTTCCGGTGAAAACGGTTCCGTCTTCCAACGCAAGTTTGGCGGGTCGGGTCATCTTTGCCGAATGGTGCAAGGCAACAATGCGAGGTTTGAGGAAAGCCTCCCGACGGTAACAGGTCGGCGCGGCGCCTTCGCGCCGCGCGCGGCGGCACCGCAACAGACCGCTAAAGTCGAGCGGGGGATCGTCCCGATAGGTTGTTAACGGCTGTGGGTCTACCGGCGCGGTCGAGTCTTCGAACTCACTCCGTCCGGACAGCCGACAACGAGGACTCTTGTACCGGCGAGCAAGAGTCCTCATTTTTTTGCGCGGGCCGCTCCGTCACCCGACCGAACCCGAACCTCTCATTATAGGGTGCGACCGGGCGATCGGATACCTGGGCAGCGCGCCAAGCGTCGGGGCGACCCGGCTCGACCCCCCCCATCACCCCCTACGCGATGGGTTTTCGGGGCGCCTTCTCGAACCCCGCCTTTTCAAGGGCCAACGTGGCTTCGATCGCTTGTCGGGCACGGTGCGCAGCACGTCGGCGTCGGGGCCCGGATCGTTCGCGTACTTGGTGGGTCATCCCTTGGCGCCGACGGTCGGTGCGAGGCAACGGCTAATCTGGCGGACTGCTTGGCGGAGCCGCATCTCGTTTTCGACCAAGGCCATACGGACGAACCCTTCGCCCGACGGGCCGAACCCCGCCCCGGGGCTGACGGCCACATCGCCCTCTTCGAGCAGCTTCATGGCGAAGTCGAAGGTCGACATCTGGCTGGCCCAAGGCTCGGGCACCTTGGCCCATACGAACATCGTGGCCTTGGGTCGCTCGATGGGCCAGCCGAGCCGTTCGAGCCCGTCGCAGAGCACGTCGCGACGTCGCTGGTAAACTCGGGCCTGGGCCTCGACCGCCGCATCGGTGTGGCGCAGGGCCACGATCGCGGCGATCTGGATCGGCTCGAACATCCCATAGTCGTAGTAGGTTTTGATCGTGGCCAGGGCTCGGACCATCTCGGCGTTGCCGGCGCAGAATCCGACGCGCCAGCCCGCCATATTGTAGCCCTTGCTCATGGTGGTCAGTTCGACGCCCACGTCGATCGCGCCGGGCACGGCCAGAAAGCTGGGGGCCTTGTAGCCGTCGAAGCACACGTCGGCGTAGGCCAGGTCGCTGATTACCATGAACCCGTAGCGCTTGGCCAGCTTGACCACGTCGACGTAGAAGTCGGGCTCGACGGTGGTTGCGGTCGGATTGTGGGGATAGTTGACAACGAGCAGCTTGGGCTTGGGATAAAGGTGTTGGCAGGTGTACGCGACGTTCGAGAGCAGTTGGTCGGGCCTGGTCACCTCGAGCAGAATCTGATTGCCCGAGGCCAGAGCCACGGCGAACGCGTGGGCGGGGTACGAAGGGGCGGGCACGATGGCCGTGTCGCCCGGGCCCATCAAAGCCAGGCACATGTGGCTGAACCCGTCTTTCGACCCCAAGCAGACGACCACCTCCCGCTCGGGGTCGAGCCGCACGCCGTAGTGCTTGAAGTACTTGGCGGCCGCCTCGCGGCGCAGGCTCAACAGCCCTTGGGCCTCACTGTAGCCGTGGTTTTTGGGATCGCGCGCGGCCTCGGCGAGCTTGTCGACGACCAGATCCTGGGGCGGATCGGAGGGGTTGCCCATGCCCAGATCGATCACGTCGTCGCCCGCGCGACGTTTCTGATACATTAGCTTGTTGATGCGGGCGAAAAGGTAAGGGGGAAGCCGTTGCACCCGATCGGCGACTTGAATCGAGAAGCTGCGATCCTGGTTGATCGGCTCGCTGGGAAGGTTGTCGCTCATAAATCCTTCAGCCGTTGACCACCTGGAGTGCTTCGTCGCGGGAAGGGCACATCGGCCAGAGCGAGTCGAACCGGGTGACGTGGAGGACTTCCCGGCCCATGTCCGACACGTTGCACAGGGCCATCTTGCCGCCTCGGGCGCGGACCCGCTTCCACAGCGCGGTCATGACCTGGAGCATGCTGGTGCCGAAGTAGGCTGCCTTCTGAAGATCGATGACAACGTTGCGGAGGTCGGAGTTCTCGAAGCGGTCGAGCAGGCCGGTCAGTTCGTACGACATATCCTCCCCGGCCAGGCTCCCCGCGCTGATCATGCAGACCACGACCATGGTTTGGCCTTCGACCTGGACATCGAAGAGCTTGGGTGCGGACATCAGGAATCCTCGTTCTCGGGAACGTCTTCCGAATGGCGGCGTTTGACGAGGGTCACCTCATTGCCCGCGTCGCTGTAGTTCACTTCGTCCATCAGACTTCGCATCAACAGGATGCCGCGTCCGCGGAGCTTTTCGTCGCCTTCTGGCTCGCCCGACCGGCAGAACGCCGCGTGGTCGAACCCGGCCCCCTCGTCGCGGACGACGAAGCGGGCCTCGTCGCGCGACAGCTTGACGTCGACGCGGACTCGCCGATCGCAATAGGGGGGCTGGCCGCGCCGCTGAGCGACCAGGGCATCGTAGGCCGCCTTGTCCGTCTCGCGAAGTTCGTAGCCCACTTCGAGGTTGCCGTGATAAAGCGCGTTCTTCAGCGCCTCTTCCAGAGCGACTCCGATTCGGGTGCGCTGGGGCAGGGGGCAGACCCCGATGCGGGCCACTTCGTCTTGCAGGTTGGCCGCCAGGGGCTCGATCAGGGCGGGATCGTTGTCGAGCACGAAGGCGAACTCGTTCTCGGTCATGTACTCCATCAATTCGATGTGGCCGCGTTTCCGTTGCGACAACGCGAGGACCGACTGGACGGTGTCGACGAGGTTTCCGGCCAGTCCGTGCTTGGGAACGTAGCTGGCCGCTCCCTGCTGGAGCGCCTGGATGGCGATCTCTTCGTTGCCCTGCGAAGTGATCAGGACCACGGGCACCAGGGGCCATTTCTTCGTCACCACCCTGACCAATTCGAGTCCGTCGACCTCGGGCATGACCAGATCGGTGACGACCAACTCGGAGGGGGAGCGTTCCATCTTGGCGAGCGCCTCCGCCCCGTTCGTGGCATAGTCGAGTTCCAGATTCGTGTCCTTCGACAGCACCTCCCCCACCACACGGAGATCGACCTGGGAATCGTCGACAACCAGTACGCTCGTCATAAGAACATTTCCCCCAGCGGCGCTTCGGCTCAGCCCAATTTGGGGAGCCCCCGGCGCTATCTCCTAAGTGATTTACGTGCAACTAGTTTAGCAACAAGGGAACGGGACATGCTACCGCCCGGTCGAGGGGATGATCGCCCTCGAATCGACCCGGAAGACTCTCGTATCATCCTATCTTCCCAGATGGCCTTTGTTTTTGGAAGACCGGGCGAAACACGCCTCAGCCCGGATTGCCCGGGATCCGCGCGGTCCGGCACATCGACCCGATCGGTAAGCGTTGGTAACTCTTTAGGCACGAATCGCTTGCGCCTCGGGTTGGGCATGGGGCGCGCGTTCTCGCATCCAGGAAGACGGCGCGTTTTTTTCCGGCAAGGAGCGTCGCCCGCACTACGAACGTCGGTCGACCCCTCTGGTCTCGTGCGCGCCCGACGATTCGGGCAGATCGCACGCACTTCGCCCCTGCCCGAAGAGCCAATCGGCCAGTTCGGGCTCGCCATAGGCGCGGCTCCAGACGTTGTGTGCCATGCCCTTGTACTCGGTGTATCGCGGTCGCCCCCCCGCCGCCTCGAGCGCCTTGACGGCGCCTCGCGAGCGTTCGACGGGCACGGTCGGATCGTCGCGTCCGTGGAAGAGCCAGAGGGGCAAATGGGCGATGTCGGCGATTCGCCCGTGGTCGGCTCCGCCGCAGATCACGACCGCCGCGGCGAAGTCGCGCGGACGCCGCAACAACAGATCGAACGTGCCGAACCCGCCCATCGACATGCCCGTGACGTAACGGCACCGGGCATCGATCGGGTATCGCTCGTCCAGGAAGTCGAGCAACTCGAGGGTCAGACCCATCGGCCGGCTCGGGCGACTGGGCGTACGGTGCGGCGTCGCATCGCTCCAGGAAACCTCGACCCAGCGGCAGTCGGCCGGGCACTGCGGCGCGACGAGAAAGCACGGGCGAGCCTCGTCGGCAACGAGCCGAAGCACTTCGGGGTGGGTCAATTGCGCTTCGTTGTCGCTGCCCCGCTCGCCCGCGCCGTGCAGAAAGACAATCAGCGGATACTTCGCGCCGGCATCCCAGCCGGGAGGGCGGAACAGGCGGTAGGGCAGTGTTCCGCCTCCGCTGCGGTACACGCATCGACGGAGTCGGTGGCGAAGGTTCGACTCGTCGCCCATCGCGAAAGTGTCTCGCGGCCCTGTTCTTTCGTCCGAGCCGGTCCCGGTGGCAACGGAATCGTCGGCCGCCTATTTGTGATAACCCAATGCCTCGATCACGGCGAGCATCTCTTCGTACGACAAGAACCGCCGGCGGTGCCGTACCTTGTATTCGTCGATGGCCGTGGCGAGTTCTTGGGCCGCCGCCGACAGGTTCTCGTGGCTGTTGGCGAACTGGCGCCGCTCGCAGACCGGCGCGGTCGCGGCGACCGCGGGATTGCGGCGATCCACGAAAACCTCGCCCGAGCTCTCTAGTCCCTGAGACATCTGTTTGGTTCTCCCAAGAGTGATCCGAAAACGCGGCGGACACCCCGTCGTGTCAAGCCTAGGTCACGGGCGGGCCCGCGCGCGGACAAGCCGTCTCGATTATCCAAGGGGTCAGGTAAACGTAGCCCACCGCACCCGATTGCGTCAAATCGGTCGTCGCGGTGCTGCCGGTTGAATCGTTCGACGCGGGATTGCATCGACGGTCTATAGCGACTGGGCAAGGTGGTGGAGCGTCGAGACGACACGGGCGGCCCGCGCGCCGGACACGCGGCCCGACTCGCTACTTTGCAGGACCGCCCGACTTGTACTATCGCGGGCGCTCACCGCCGGACGGCGTCATTGCGGTTCTGCGCCAAGGCCAGTTGGCTGAGCAGCTCGCGGCTCGGCTGATGCAGGGGATCCAATGCCAGGGCGTCGCGGGCCGCCGCGGCCGCTGCCTCGGGGCGCCCGGCCCGCCACTGAGCCCAGCCCAACTCGCACAGCACCTCGGCGGTCAGCTCCCCGCGGGCCCCGGCCTCGACCAAGCTGTCGGCCGCCTCGCCAAAGCGACTCAGGGCCGCGTAGGCCAGGCCCAGCTCGACGAAGACCTGTTGCGACGGGGCGCCCGGCCCGCGTGACTCGGCCAGCCGCTGCAACACCGCCAAGGCACGTTCGGGCTGATTCGACTCTCGATACACCCGGGCCAGCGCCAATCGGACGTGACGGTCGTCGGGGGCCAGTGCGAGAGCCCGGTGCACGTCGGCCAGGGCCTGCTTGGCCTCGCCGCGGGCGCGGCTCACCTCGGCCCGCGTGGCCCAGGCATCCGCCGATTTCGGGTCGAGATCGAGGGCGCTTTCGACGTCGACTCGCGCCCGTTCGAGTTCGCCGGCCTCCAACCGCATCCTGGCCAAGCGAACGAGCGTCTCGGCGCTGTCGACGGCCAGTTGCGATGCCTCCTCCATTTGGGCGATGGCCTCGCTCGATTTGCCCTGGTGCCAGAGGACCTCCGCATAGTGCCGCCGCGCGTCGGGATCGAACGGGCAGGTCTTCACCGCCTCGTAGAGCAACTCTTCGGCCCGCTGCCACTGGCTTCGCTCGATCGCGGCCACGCCCTGCTGGCACAATCGGCGGCTGGCGACCAGCGACTGCGGGATCGCCCCACCCCGGCTCGGCAGTCGGCACCCGATCAGGACGACGCTCACCAGGACGATCGACGCACGAGCCACTCGCATTTGGTCCTGCAACCCGAACACCAGATGTGTTCACCCCGCGTCAAGGCGCGGGCGCCGAGCCCGGCGGCAATGTGAATTCGCGGCAATCCGCGGCAACTGCGCGGATTGGGCGGTCATCGTAGCAGAACCGACCTCGAAGTGCCACCCCGTTTTTCGCAGACCCCGCGGCGGGGAGCCCTATGGTTCGCAGGCGGGGACGCAGGTCGCCGGGCGGCACGTTCGGGGAACGCACCCGGCCGACCGACCGGCGCGCGGCGCACAGTCTCTCGGGCCACATGCTCTCAGCCGGCTCGCCGCACCCACACAAGCGGCGGGTGTTGCACCCAAGCTCTTCGCGCGGCCGACCGCAAGGCGGCTGTCCACGGAAAAACCTGTCCCGGGGGCACAAGCGACGGGCCGGCAACAAGTGCGCGGCCCGCAGAACCGCGGCACACAGGGCTCGCACGGATCGAAACCGCACGTGGGACTGCCATACGTGGTCGGGCCTGCGCAGGGCGACGAATAGGATGTCCAGGCAGCTTCGACGGCGGCGGCCGGCAGCAGCAAAGCCGCGGCAACCGTCGCGAGAAGGTTCCAACGGGCCATTTCTGAATCTCCGACGAGAGGGGGGCACGATATCCTCGCGGTGCGAACGAGGCTGCACCGTCACGTCCAAAGTATACGTCGCATCGGCGGTGCGGGGCTGCTTGGGCCGCCTCGACGGCAGGAAACGGGGAAGGCGGCACGGGTCATTGTCTTCGCAACGGCGCGCGCCAAGAAAGGCAAAAGCCGGACCTCCCGAGGGAGGTCCGGCTGCATTCGACGGGAACATCTGAGCCGAGACCAACAGGGCAGGCCCCAACTCGACGAAGCTTTTCCACCCCGGGGTGGGCCAGCTCTCAGCCCGGCCCAGCCCCCGTGCTTACGCCTCGGTCTTGGGAGCCGGAGGAGCTTCCTCGGCGGGCTCGGCCGGGGCCTCAGCGGGGGCGGCTTCCACGGGCTCGCAAGTCGCCGGAGCGCAAGTCACCGGCTCGCAGGTGACCGGCGCACAGGTCTTCGGCCGGCAGGTGCGGGCACGCAGACGCTGCAACAAACCGACGCGCGGCTTGCAGGTCGCCGGAGCGCAGGTGACCGGCTCGCAGGTCGCCGGAGCGCACGCCACGGGCTCGCAGGCCGCGGGCTCGCAGGTCGCCGGCTCACACGTGGCCGGCGCACAGGTCTTCGGCCGGCAGGTGCGGGCACGCAGACGCTGGAGCAAACCGACGCGCGGCTTGCAGGTCGCCGGGGCACAGGTCACGGGCTCGCAGGCCGCCGGAGCGCACGCCACGGGCTCGCAGGCCGCCGGCTCGCAGGTGGCGGGCTCACACGTGGCCGGCGCACAGGTCTTCGGCCGGCAGGTGCGGGCACGCAGACGCTGGAGCAGGCCGACACGCGGCTTGCAGGTCGCCGGAGCGCAGGTGACCGGCTCGCAGGTCGCCGGAGCGCAGGTGACCGGCTCGCAGGTCGCCGGCTCGCAGGTGGCCGGAGCGCAGGTTTGCGGCGCACACGTGCGTGCGCGAAGCCGATCGAGCAGGCCCACGCGGGGCGCGCAGGTGACCGGCGCACAGGTGGCCGGTTCGCAGGTGACCGGCGCACACGTCTTGGGACGACAGGTCAGGGCGGCATCCGCCGTCAGGGCGGCGCCCAGCACCACAACAATTGCGATGCCAATGACACAGATCCGATTCATTCGTGAATCCTCCTACTAACAGGTACCGTAGCGTAACGGGATTCGCAGGGTTGCCGTCATCGGTTGTCTCACTCCCCCGCCTTGACGGCCGACGGAAGGGGAGTCGCCCAAACGCGGATTCGTTCCACCGCGACCTCGCCTCATGCTGCCCTGTTGAAGCATTCCGATCGGGTCCGATGGTAACGGATACGAAGCTTAGAACGTTAGGCTAGCATGGATGGAGTCAATGTCAAGCGGGGCAAGGCGAGAAAATGTGCGCATTGGGGCGCGCTGGAAGTCTGGGGGGCCTGCGACACCAAGAACGCAGAAGGGCGATTGCACACAAAAGAGGCAAATAACCCCACCAGAAAGGTGGCTTGCCAGATTCGACGCCAAGCCACAAGAAGAGCGCTAAACCCTTTCAGAAAAAGGGCTTATAGCGAGCGCCTCGGTTCCGCTCCCACCGTGAACCACCGGAAAGATATGCCATGCCCACCCGAAATGCCTGGAACGCGATCAGCGCGTCACAGAATCGCCCGGATTCTCGGGTTGCTGGGCCTGGAGATTCCCGACCTCGGAGGTCGGCTCGGATCGCTGGCGGGCCTCGTCGATCTGCTGGAGCGTCTCGTCGAGCTTCTCGAAATCGAGCATCATGGGAGGCTCGTCGGGCCCCATCGCGGCCGCCAGTCCCCCGACGCGCCATCCCTCGGGCTCGCGACGAAGTATCCACACCAGGTCGAGTGTGTGGGGATTTCCGTGCATGTCCAGATCGGTCCACGTGCAGGCCACGCCCGCGCGGTCCTCGGGATAGTATTCCACCTCGCCGACCTCGAAGCGGGCCGTATCGCTGGCAATCGGCCCGATCGGGCTGTCGAGCCGCGCAAGCTGCGTTCGGGCGGCCCGGGTGTACATCCGCGTGAAGATTTCGTCTTCGCCCCGCCGGAGGGCCTCCAGGAACACCGCCACCGCCGATTCGGGCTTGCTCGTGTCTTGCGACGCCAGATCTTCGACCCGGTCGAGGCTCGACGCGGTCGAGGTCCCTTGGGACGAAGCTTGGGCCTCGGTCGAGGCGGCCGGGCTGCCCGAGGATGCCGGGCCGTCACCGGGCGACGGCGACTTGCCGCAGCCGATCAACCCCACCCCGAAAACGACGAGAAGCAACGTCTTGCTGTGGTACCGCATCCCTACGATCTCCCGGAAGACGACGTGACGTTCCGTGTCCGGCCCCACGGGGCCGCTGCCGAGCGGGCCATCGGGTCCGCATCGTGGGCGCGATCGCTCAGCAGCGGCAGAAGTGTCGCACGAACCGCCTTCCGAGTCAAGGCGAGATGGGCCGGCCCCGCGGGACATCACCAACCCTTCTGCCGCCGTGAGATCGCAGGTGGCGGATGACCCGACAGGAATATGGCCGACGTGATTGCCTACGGGATGTCGATTCGGCGACCGGGGCCGCATTCGAGCCCGGCGGTCCTCGGGTCGCTGGACTTGCGTCGTTCGTCGGTTTCGTCACAGGCCCAGTCTTTTCTTGCACTCGTCCAGGATGGCAGCCGTGGCCGTGGCTCCCGAGCGGGTGCAGCCGATCGCGCGAACTTCGAGGAGCCGATCCAGCGTGCGGACGCCGCCGGCCGCTTTCACTTGCACGTGGTCGGGGGCGTGGGCCCGCATCAGCTTGAGGTCCTCGTCGGTCGCCCCACCGGTGGCGAACCCGGTCGACGTCTTGACCCAGTCGGCGTTCAACTCGCCGCAGATCCCGCAGAGGCGGATCTTCTGCTCGTCATTCAGGTAGCCGTTCTCGAAGATCACCTTGACCTTGGCGCCGGCGCCATGGGCCAGGTCGACGACCGCCCTGACGTCGGCGCGGACGTAGCCCCAGTCGCCCGACAGGACCTTGCCGACGTTGACCACCATGTCGAGTTCGACGCCGCCGTCGCGGATCGCCCGGTCGGCCTCGGCGGCCTTGATCGAGGTGGCGTTGCCGCCGTGAGGAAAGCCGATCACGGTGCCGGGAAGCACCGTGCTGCCGGCCAGCAATTCGGCGCACCGCTTCAGATAGTAGGGCTTGATGCAGACGGAGGCCACGCCGTAGTCGATCGCGATTCGGCATCCCTCGTTCAGCTCCTCGTCGGTAAGCACGGGGTTGAGCAGGGAGTGGTCGATCATCTTGGCGATTTCTGAATAGGTGTAGTCCATGGCAACCCGGTCGTCTGGGACGGAAGAATGGTCCAGGGTTTCGGCAAAACGCACCGCGCTCCGCACGCGGTGCCGCTTGGTGGCGGGGACTGGCTCCCCGCGGGTCCGCTCGACGTTGCCGGTCCGGTCTCGCGGGGCTTTTCTGCCACGGAACGAAACGCGGCCCGGCACGAAGGACCGCATCTTCTCATGTCGGCATCCTCGGCAGGCGGAACCGGGGAAGGTCCAGGCAGGCGGCCTACCGCCCATAGACGCGCCGATCGATCTCGTTGCGCAACTGCTCTCGTTGGCCGGGCTCGAGCGTCTCCAACGCCCGCCCGAGCATCTCGCGGTCGATGCGGTATCGCCGCTCGTGGATCTCGTCGTCAAGCCGTTCGAACCGGGCGGCCTGTTCGGGGGTGATGCCGACCTCTTCTCTCTTTTCGGGATAACCGAGCGCCAAGGCGACCTTCCTGCGAAAATCGATCGCCTCCAGCATCGTCAACTGTGGCGGCGTGAGGATCGTCTCCACCTGCTTCTTCGCAAGGGCTTCGCGATCGAGGGATTGTTCCTGGGGCTCCTTGGCTTTTCGGGCGGCGAACACCGCCGCGAGGGAGTCCAACGATCTCTCTTGCTCGGGTCGTAACCCTAGACGCCTGCGCACCGGCGCCGCGGAAAGCATGGGATGCCCCGGCACCCAACGGTCGAGATCGAAACCGAGCTCCCAGGCGATCGACAACACGGCCGAAGTCGGTCCTTGACGTCGCACGACTTCCGGAAGCGCGGCCTTCTGTTCCGGCGTCAACATTTCCCACAGCTTCTCGGCGCGCTCCATCGACATCTCTTGAAACCGCGCGAGCCGCTCGAAGGCGATGCGACGAAAACGGTCCTCTTGTTCGGCGGCGAAGCCAATCGCTCGGCGCGTCTGTTCGTCGTACAAGAGGCCGACGGCGTAGGCCGGGAATGCGAACTCCCTGATCGTCTGGGCCTGCTGAGGAGTGAGCACGGCCTCGATCTGGCGGCAGACATCCTTGTCGAGCCGCTGCCGCCACGGCGCCGGTTTGCCCGCCCATCGCTGCGCCATCGCCTTTTGTTCCGCCGGCGAGAGCTTCTGGAACTGCTCGGACTGACGCTCGACTTCCGATCCGGCCTGAGCGCGGATGGCCTCCAGGCTCCTCTTCTGCGCGTCCGAAAGGCCGAGATCCTCTTGCCACGCCGGTTCCCATACCGGAGCATAGGCGGCGCACGGGGCCGGCGTGTCGATTCCCGCATTGAACGGTCGAGGGAACCTGGGGACGGCGATCCAGAGCGGGGCGAAAGAGAGCCGGGCCTGCACATCGCTCGCCGGGCCGTCCGCTCTGCCCGAAGGCGACTTCGCCTGCCGGGCGGCATACTCTTCGAGTCGCTGCTTCAGCGGCACGTCGGCGTCCGAATCGTCGACATAGCAGACCCGCCACAGCGAATCGAGGCGTCGCAGGATCAAGTACAGATACCGATCGTCGCGCAGCTCGCGGATCATCGCCGGCATCGCCGGCTTGGTGCACGTGGGCGGCGATTCCATGATCAGCGAATCCATCTTCTCGACGTCTCGATTGACCATCGCCTCGAGGAACGCTTGGGCGACGCTTTCCGGCGTTTGCGGCGGGGGCCCCGCCGTCCAGAGCAGGGCGAGGCAGAGAAGTGCGCCGTTCATGGTTTCGACCTTTCTGGCTTTTCGAGCTGAGAACGAAGACCCCAGGAAGAGGAAGTATACGCCAGCCGGCAAGCCTCGTAAACGGAACCGGGCCCGAGCGACGCTCGGAGCCAAGCCCCTTTTCAGCGCAGCATCGACGGGGCCATCCGGTTCAATTCCGACGGCAGCACGCCAGATCAACGTGTGTCTCGCCTACGCGACCCACGGCGCGCGCATCGCGCGGGAGAGGAACCGGTTGGCCTCGGAGTCGTCGAATTCCTCCTTGACCGGGTCGTATTTCAGATTACGCTTCAGCCACATGCAGATGTTCGCCGCGTGCACCGTGGTCATGGCGCCGTGCATCGCCTCGGGATAGGCCACCGTGGGGCGGCGCGACTTGACGCAGTCGAAGAAGTCGCGGGCGTGGCTCATGGGACGCCCGGTGCGGGCCGCGTACGCCTCGAGCACCTTGTCGACTTCGCCCAATAGCGCCGCCGACGAGCCTTGCGTTTGTTCGTGCCCGCTCCCCGAGTTGGCGATCCAGCCGTCGGTGCCGTCGAAGCGCTGGCCCGAGACTCCGCCCCAGCACTCTTGCTTGAGCGACAAGATGAGCTTCACGCCGTTGGCGTAGCGCGCGACCAGGCCATCGCCGAACGCGTTGTCGACGTACTCGTACTCGACCGCGGAAGTGTCCCGCGCGTCGATTCCCGCCTGCACCTGCATGATCGTATGCGCGCCCCATTCGCCGATGCAACTGGTGTGGAAATCGTAGTGCCCTCGCCAGGCGCCGCGCACGTAGGCCGCGTTGTACGGGCGCCAGGGGCACGGACCGAGCCAGGCGTCCCAGTCCAGCTCGTCTTTCGGCGGCTCGGGCTCCGCGGGCAACCAATCGCGGCGCATCATCGCATCCTCCCAGGGAGCGATCTGGGCGTAGGCCGTGTGCAATTGCCCGAGGCGGCCGGAACGGGCCAACTCGATGCCGAACACGCGATTGGGCCAGCTCATGCCCTGCGTGCCGGTCTGATACACGCGCCCGTAGCGCCGCGCGGTCTCGACGACCATCCGGCCTTCGGCAATGGTCATCGACGACGGCTTTTCGCAGTAGACGTCCTTGCCGGCCCGCATCGCCATGATCGAGGCCAGGGCGTGCCAGCGGTCGCCCGTCGCGATCACGACGGCGTCGAGGTCGGTGCGCTCGGCAAGGAACTCGCGAATGTCGGCCGACATGGCGCAATCCGTGTTCCCGTACTTCGCGTCGACCAGGTTCTTGACCATCTCGCGGCGGCTGCGGTTGGCGTCGCAGATCGCCAGGAACCGCACGTCCGGCTCGCCGAGCATTTCGCTCAGCACGGTCCGGCCCCGTCCGCCCAGGCCGATGCCGCCGAGCAGGATCCGCTCGCTGGGCGCGGCGTTGCCGTCCTTGCCCAGGGTCCGCCCCGGCACCAGCCAAGGCAGGGTCCCCGCGCCGGCCGCCGCGGTCTTCAACAAGTCGCGCCGCGTGAGGCGGGCCCCGGACGATCCATGTGCCGTCGCCGCGGCTGACGTCGATGGGTTGATCATATCGGGCTCTCCCATCGGGCTGGCTTACGCTTTCATGAACTCGTTGGCCCGCGGCGCGACCTGGTGGAGATTGGGCGTGATGTGGGCCTCGACCCGGCCCAGGACCCACGACAGCCCCCCCAGCACGATCTGCTCGAAGATCGCACTCGACCACACGTCCTCGCGATGGCCCAGGGAGGTGTAGAAAACGCGCCCCTTGCCGTGCATGCGGGCCCAGGTGCAGGGGAACGGGGGCCGGTCGTAGCAGCGACGATCGGCCGCGCCGCTCGTGTCCATCCCCGCACAATCCTGCACCAAGATCACGTGCAGGTCGTCGGCGAAGTGCATCAGCGAGAACCACTCCTCGAGCATCGAAAACGACCCGCCCAGCTTCTCGGCGCCGGGAAACCGCGGCGAGACCACCTCGATTCGGGCGACCTGCTGGCTGCCGTGCCCCAGGCAGTCGGCCCCGCTGGCCTCGGGCAAGAGCCAGATGCCCGGATGGATCGCCAGGAAGGGCTTTCCCCCGCGCACGGCCCGATCGAGGTTCTTCCAGCCGGCTTCCGAAAGAGGATGGTTGCCGTCCCGGCCGTCGGCCTCGATCGGCTTCCGCAGATCGGCGGGCCTGCCGCAGGTGTACGAGACCACGGCCGCGTAGGCGTCGAGGTCGCCGTCGAAGATCCGGCCGTCCTTGGTGCAGTCGACCGTGCAGTCGATCTGGCGGGCCATCTCGACCAGGGCCTTCTCGGCAAACGACAACTGCCCGCCCTCGCGGCGCACGACCGAATGCTCGAACAGCACGCTGCGGCTGAAGAAAAGGAGCTTGGAGGGGCTCTTCTCGTCAGCCCATCCGCATCGAGCGGCCGTCGGCCACCCCAGCAACGCGGCCCCCAACGACTGCAACATTCGGCGGCGTTCCATCGGAAGACCTCCCTCGTGCGCGCGGTGCCATTGCGGCCCCATCGGTTCAGGACCGCCGCTGACTCACGTTCCCTGACGGGATTCTGGCACAGTCGGGCCGCCAGGGCAACCGGCAAGATCGGCGTGTGCCGGACGTCCGCTCTACTTCAGCAGCCACTCGACGGCCGCGGATTCCTGGTGTGCGGCCTCGCCCGTAAAGGTGACGAGGTTGCCGGCCGCGAAAGCGGCGCGATACGCGGCCGTGATGATCGCAGGTTCCTGCCCCTCGCCGGCCAGCCAGAGCGGGCGAGGCGCACCCAGCGCGATCAGGCCGGGCAAATCGAGGTACTTCGCGCCGCCGGGGAGGAACATCGGATCGCGGTAGTCGCGCAGCTTGCCGAATCGAAAGCCCTGGGTGTCGATCGCGATCCGATCGATGGCCTCGCCGGCGACCGCGCCCGCCGCGGCAACGAGGGGACCGGCGCCGTGCCATCCGGCGACGGCAACGCTCTTCGGACTTGGACAGGGCCCCGTTTTCGCGCGGCGGAGGTGGCTCACGATGCTGAGCACGTCGTGCGCGCGCTGGGCGAACAGCGCGTGGTTGTAGCCGAACGTATAGCCCGCAAACTCGCGCGGATTGTCGACGACCCGGTTCTGCGTCACGGGCTCGCCTCCCTGGAAGAGCAGGTTGGCCCCGAGCACGGCCGTGCCCGATTGAACCAGCTTCCGCACGGCGGGCTTTACGCTGCCGTCGGCGCTCCGCAGCGCGGCCTTCCCCTCGTCGTCGAGCCAGACCACGACGCGGCCGCTGGATTGCTTCGGACACAGACAAACGACCGCCACTTCCTCGCCGTAGGTCTTGTTCACGAGCGTGCCGGTGTGTTCGAGCCAGTCGCCGCGATCGTGCGCGTCTCGGGGTTCCCACTGCACGTCGCCCGCGTTGGCCAGCGTGCGCCCGATGAGCACCTCGACCGCCGGGCGGATGAGCCGCCGCGTGCCTTCGGGCGTCGCCGCGGCCGCGAGAATCTGCCGCCGGGCATCCTCGGTGAGCCACGCGAGCAGCCTGCGCTCGAAATCCGCATCGGCGGCCTTCGGCGCGGGATGCTCGTCGTCCCAGACGCTCAGCCGCTCGGGCGGCAGCGGGTCGAAATCGCTCTCGATCACGGGCGACGGAAAGCCGAGCTTGAAATGCTTGTTGAGGAAGGTGTAGAAGGCCGATCGCGTCACGGCGTTGTAGTTGTGCGGGAAGTGCTCGCCCCGCTTGAGAAAGACCTTGTCCTTCTTGCCGTAGGCCGCGTAGAGCTGCTGCAACTCGGGGAAGCCCTTTGTGGCCATCTCCTTCGTCCAATCGTCGGCCGAGTTCATGCCCTGTGGTTTCGGCGCGAACAGCGCGGCGAACTCGACGTTGCCCGTGTCGATGCGCAGCAGGCTGGCGTTTTCACAAGTGCATCCCCCCTGCATCGCCGTGCTGACCATGACGACGGGAAAGGAGAGCTGGATGCGGTCGTCGATCGCGGCCAGCAGCATGGTCTGCGTGCCGCCGCCGCTCCCGCCGGTGATCGCGATGCGCCGCGGGTCGACCTCGGGCAGGCTGAGCAGGAAGTCGAGGCCGCGCACCGCGTTGAGCGTCTGCAGGCCCAGGACGTTCTGGCAGTGCGCCTCGGCCTGCGGGCTGAACAGGCCCCAGTTCTCGGTCGCGTTCATCTCGGACCGCTGCTTGGCGAAGCCGTGCACGAGCTCGCGTGAAAGCTGGATCGAATCCGAGTCGCCGAGCATGTCCCACTGCCAGACCACGCAGCCCATCAGGGCTAATTGGCGGCACTGCGCCTGGTAGTTGCTGCGCCCGGCCCTTTCGAAACGTTCCGCGCCATCGGCGATGTTCTTGCGCAACGTATCCTCGGGCGTCAGGTACAAACGCGCATCCTTGCGGTGGCCGTGCGCGAACATCACCCCCGGCACCCGGCCCTCGACGTTCTTCGGGCGGTACAGGTTGCCCGTGACGAACAGGCCCGGCGCGCTCTCGAAATAGACCTTCTCGATCGTGTACCCGTCGCAGTCGATCTTGCCGTGCAGGACGGCGTTCGGCGGCGTCTTCGTGGGCATGGGCCACAGGCCCGCCGCCACGAGGATGCGCCGCCGCACGTGCTCCCTGCGCTGCTCCCACTCGCTGAGCGAAGCCGGCGGATGGAACGGAAAATAGCCGTTCAGGTCCTTGAGCGGCTGGTGGCGGACGTCGTCGGCCAATGCCGTCAGCGCGATGGCCAAGAGAACGGCAATCGGGAGGATGGGTCGCATGGTCGTCGCTCTCTTCTGGGGCGGGATGCGGTAGGGGGGGGACGCGGTCGACGGGCACGGCGCCATTCTGGTCGCGGCGCACGGCCCGCGTCAAGAGTCGAGCAAGGCGTGCGCTCTTTCGTTTTCTCTCGACGATTGATCCGCGCCGCGTCGGTTGTATACTGGCGTTTCGTTGGAGGCGGCCGCACGGCTCGATCGTCGTCGGAGTCGCGGGCCGGCATCGTCCCTGAGAGACTCGCACCGCATGGAGACCCAAGCATGTACCGATTCGCATTCCTGTTCCTGGCGGCGATTTCGCTGCCGGCAGCCTCGGGCGCCGAAGCGGCCGACGCGAAGCCCTTCCTGGCCGGGGCGGCCACGAGCAATATCACCCCGTGGCTGGGCGACGGGCTGGTGGGCAACTTCGGCACCCCGCCGCCCGCCAAGTACGTCCACGACGAGTTGCACGCGCGGTGCTTTGTCCTCGACGACGGCACCACGCGGATCGCGCTGGTCGTCAGCGACAACATCTATATCAGCCGCGAAGTGCTCGACGAAGCGAAACGCCAGGTGACCGAGGCGACCGGCCTGCCGGCCGATCGCATGCTCATGTCGTGCACGCACACGCACTCGTCGGTCAGCGCTCGCTGGGGCAATCCGCTCAAGCCGGGGAAGGAATTCACCGAGTACCAGCGGTTCGTGGCCCATCGCATCGCCGACGGCGTGCGGTGCGCGATCTACAATCTCCAGCCCGCGCGAATCGCCTGGGGCACGGTCGACCTGCCCGGGCAGGTCTTCTGCCGGCGGTGGCTGCTCAAGCCGGGCGCCGAGCTGTTCAACCCCTTCGGCGAGCCCGACCAGGTCAAGATGAACCCGGGCAACCGGCCCGACCTGCTCAAGCCGGCCGGACCGGTCGATCCCCAAATCGCGTTTCTCGCCTTGGAGACGGCCGACGGCCGGCCTCTCGGCCTGCTGGCCAATTACTCGCTGCACTACGTGGGCGGGACCGGGCCGAATCACATCTCGGCCGACTACTTCGGCGTGTTCGCCGACCGCATCCAGGAACTGCTCGGCGCCGATCGGCTCGATCCGCCCTTCGTCGGCGCCATGAGCAACGGCACCAGCGGCAACATCAACAACATCGACTACTCGAAGCCCCGCGAGAAGCGCGAACGGTACGCGCAGATCCGGCTGGTCGCCGACGAGTGCGCCCAGGCGGTGTTCGGCCAGTACTCGAAGCTCACCTGGCACGATTGGGTGCCGCTGGCGATGGACGAGCGGGAATTGGAGCTGGCCGTGCGCAAACCGACTCCCGCGCAACTCGCGCATGCCCGGAAGGTCCTGGCCGATCCCGATCATCGCGACAAGTTCCCGCACGAGCGGAACTACGCGGGAAGGGCCATCCAGCTGCTCGAATCGCCCGACACGGTCCGCGTCATACTCCAGTCGGTGCGGATCGGCGATCTGGGCATTTTCGCCATCCCCTTCGAGGTGTTCTCCGAAATCGGCCTGGAATTGAAGGCCCGCAGCCCCTTCCAGCCCAGCTTTACCATGGAACTGGCCAACGGCGGCTACGGCTATCTGCCCACGCCCGAGCAGCACGAACTCGGCGGCTACGAGACCTGGCTGGGCACGAACAAGGTCGAAGAGCAGGCGTCGGTCAAGATCGTCGAGGCCCTGCTGGAGATGTCCGCGGGATGGAAGTGAGCCGGGTAGGAACCGGACGTTTCCTCGGCGTCTTTCGCGGTTCGCCACGCAGCGTCCGACGTCAGGAAACGTCAGCCAACGAGCCTTTCGCCGCGGCGGACGCTCGGCTGCCCAACGGTTCGAGGTGCATGCCGCCCACCGCGTGAGCCCGATCGACGCGGCGCAAGCCTCGGGCGGGACCTGGCAGAATGTTGCGCTGGCCCGCCTTGCGGCGGCCCGATTCGGCCCAGGCTTCGGCCTCCTCGGTCAGACGCGTGAGCAACTGCTCGACCCTTTGACGAAAATGCTCCAAGCCGTCGCGGTCCAGGTCGGGCGGAACGTGAATCGCCGGGCTGGTCACGCACCGCGCGCGGGACCCGGGGCGCGGGATGGCGAAGCGGTCCCACGTCGGCGTGCGCCAGGGGCGGTCGTACCCGAACCCCATCAGCCCCAAAGGCAGACCGAGCTTCGAGGCGAGAAAGATCGGGCCGGGGGCCATCCGGCGGCGCGGCCCCAGCGGGCCGTCCGGCGTGATGGCCAGGTGCATGCACCGGCTGGCGCGCAACAGCTCGCGGATCGCGGCCACCCCGCCCCGCCGCGTCGAGCCGCGGACCATTTTGAAACCCATGTGCGAGGCGGCCCGGGAGAGGATCTCGGCATCCTGGTGCCGACTCAACAGCACCGCCAGGTTGCAGTGCCCGCGAAGCGAGAAGGGAAACAAGATGTACTCGTGCCAGAACAGGTAGATCTTCTGGCCGCGGCACTCGGGCAGGGCGGGGTCGATGGCCGGATCGTAATGGGCCACCTTGTAGTCCAGCGTGCTCATCCACGCCCGAACCGCCTCGGTGGCGGCAAGCCCGGCCAGACCCGTCAGAAAGGAGCTCCGGATTCGCATCGGGTTTCGGGCCTCCCTGCCCGGGACCTACTGGTTGCCGCCGTTCCACTCGCCCGAAAACACCTCGACCGCCGGCCCGGTCAAATAGGCGTGGCCGTCGACGGCCCATTCGAGCTCCAAGTCGCCGCCGGGCAAGTGCGCCGTGATCTTGCGTCCGGTGCGGCCGGTGAGCACCCCGGCCACGCAGACCGCCGCGGCCCCCGTGCCGCAAGCCAGCGTCTCGCCCGAGCCGCGCTCCCACACCCGCATGCGGACCTCGTCGGGCGAAATCACCTCGACGAACTCGGCGTTGGTGCGGTTGGGGAAGTGGGGATCGACCTCGAGCCGGGGGCCCACGCCCAGCACCCAATCGTCGCTCAGTGCGTCGACGTAGGTAATCGCGTGGGGATTGCCCATCGACACGCAGGTGACTTCGAACGTGCGCCCGTCGACGGTCAGCGGCGCGCCCACCACGGGGTTGCCCTCGTGCGGCGAGTTGCCGGGAAGGGTCGTCGGGATACGCGAGGGCTCGAGGATGGGCACCCCCATGTCGACGCGAACCCGCCGCGTGCGTCCCGCCTCGACCTCCAGATCGAGCGAAAGCACGCCGGCGCCCGTCTCGATCTGCAGGTTCGTGTCGCGGCGGATCCCGTGGTCGTAGACGTACTTGGCCACGCAGCGGATGCCGTTGCCGCACATCTCGGCCTCGGAGCCGTCGGCGTTGAACATCCACATGCGCGCGTCGGCCACCCTGGAGGGGCAAATGAGGATCAACCCGTCCGACCCGATGCCGAAGTGCCGGTCGGAGACCCGCCGCGCCAACTCGGGCAGATCCTCGGGCACCGACTGCTCGAAGCAGTCGACGTAGACGTAGTCGTTTCCCGCCCCGTGCATCTTGGTGAAACGCATTCGTGAGGCCCCCAAACCGCAACGGTCGATGAACCGGCCCGGCAAAGACGTCGACAGCGGTCCATTCTACGAGTTCCCCCCGAAAGGGCAATCCGGGCCGTTCACGACCCCGACAGCTTGCCGGGGTCGAGCACCACGTGCTTGATCTTGGTTCGCTTCCATGTGTAAGTGACGTGCACGCGCCCGTCGGCGGCCTGGATCACGGCGGGATAGGAGTACTCGCCCCGATCGGCGTCGAGCACGACCACGTCGTTCCACGACTTGCCGTCGTCCGAAACGGCCACGGTCAGGGGCCAGCGCGGGCCGCCCCATCGGCCGGGCGGCGGGGTCGTGGGATTGTACACCAGCAGATGGCGCCCGTCGGCCAGCGTGACCGCGTCGATGCCCGAGTTGGGATTGGGAAGCTCGGTCAAGGTCAACGCGCTCCACGTGGCCCCGTTGTCGCTCGAAAATGCCTCGGCAATCTTGCCCTGCCTGGTGCGGCAGAGGATTTGGAGCTTGCCGTCGCCGTGGAGCAGGATCGTCGGTTGAATCGCGCCGATCGTCTCGCCGTCGTTGAGCGGTGGGGTTCGGGTCCAGGTCTCGCCCAGGTCGGAAGTCCTCTCCATGTGCACGCGCCAGCCGGCGTCTTCGGTGCTCGAGCCGGCAAGAAGCGTACCGTCGGCAAGCATGACCGGCTTGTTCTTGATGGGGCCGGCGATCCCTTCGGGCAGCCGGACGGCGTCGGACCAGGTGCGGCCGCCGTCGGACGACTTCTTCATCATGCCCCACCACGAGCTGGGCGTGGGGCCGACTTTGTAGAAGAGCACGAGCGGCCCGGCATCGGCCTGGAACAAGACGGGGTTCCAGCAAGGGTAGCGTTTGCCGTCGTCCGACGCGCCCGTGGCGACTTCGACGGGAGCAGTCCACTTCTCCCGGTCGCATCGCGACAGCCAGATGCCGACGTCCGCATCGCCCTCCCGCGTGCCCCCGAACCAGGCGGCGACCAGCCCGCCGGCCGATTCGGCAATCGTCGAAGCGTGACACTGGGGAAACGGGGCCGCGTCGTAGATGAACTCCGATCGGACCATGCCGGGTTGACTCTCCAGATCGCTTGGTGTGGGGGCCTCGGCGCCGGCCGCGACGGCGAATGCCATCGACACGACCATGCCAACGCAGGTGCTCACTCGGACACTTCGACTCATGGTGGGTCTCCGGATGGCTGGGGTGGAACTTGTTGTGGGGGTCGACACGGAAAGGAACGGTCCGATGGTCCGCGCGCCCCGTGGACCTCTAGTTTTGTACCCTCCGGATCACGGCTTGGCCAGGCATCCGAACGCTTCGCCGGGCCGGTTATGCCGGGCGCCGAGTGTCGTGGCTCGCCTCGTGAAGATGGGATCAGGGCCCGAGTTTCTCGCGATGGGCGGGATCGAGCGCAGGTCAGAAGGAGACACGGACCCCCCTCAGTCGAGGGGAGGTACGCGGCGTCTGGAACAGCCCCTCTTCGCGTGGTTACAATAGTCGGAAGCGATGCTGCCTCGCGTGTATCCTGCCCGAACGTTCCAAGGAGCCGCCGAGCCATGATGAACAGACTCCTGAGCCGCCGTCAACTGGGTAAGATCCTGGCTGCTTCGCCCGTGGCCATGGCCCTCACGTCGCCGGCCGTCTTCGCCGGAGAGGAGAAGAAACGCCCGAAGAAGGAGGCGACGAAGGAATCGAAGAAGCCGGGCAAGGAAGGCAAGCTCAAGGTGCTGATGCCCATCGGCGACGCGACCGAGGCGGTCGACACGCTCTACCCGTTTTTCCGCATTGCCGAAGACGGATACGAGGTCGTGGTGGCCGGGCCCGAGGCGAGGCTCTACCACATGGTGCTGCACGAAGTGCCGCCGAACCCGAACGTCCCGTGGGACATCACCGAGGAGCGTCCCGGCTACCACATCCAGGCCACGGTGGCGTTCAAGGACGTCGATCCGACCGAGTACGTGGGTGTGTTCGTTTCGGGAGGCCGGGCCCCCGAGTACCTGCGCTACGACCAAGATCTGATGCGAATCATGCGGCACTTCTCCCAGGCGAACAAGCCGATCGCCGTGGTTTGCCACGGGATCGAGATCGTCAGCGCGGCCGGCTGCATCCGGGGCCGCACCGTGACGACCGTGGCCAAATGCGCCCTGGACGCCGAGCAGGGTGGGGCCAAGTACGTCGACCGGCCCGTGGTCATCGACGGCAACGTCGTGTCGGCCCGCACCTGGCACGACAACACGCCCTTCATGCGGGCGTACATGAAGATGCTCAACGCCTACGCGAAATCGCGTTGAACGTGCCGGCCGGCTTGCCGACTCGCCGCGTTGGTTGACACCCGCCGATCGGCGTGGGGATAATGGGACGCGCTACCCGTGCGTTCCCGGCGGGCGGACTCGCCGCGGCCGATCCTTTGTCATGACAAATCGCTTCTCCTTGCCGAAAAAGGTGTCCCCCATGACCAGTATGAATCGCCGGGAGTTTCTGCGCCGCTCGAAGAGGACCACCCTGGGGCTGGCGGCGGGGGCGATGATTCTCGAAAACGCCCGTTCCGTGCGCGGGGCCCCGGCGGCCGACAAGGTCGTGCTGGCCGCGGTCGGCGTGGGAGGGCGGGGCAGCATGTTGGCCACGCATCCCGAGTGGGGCTTCCTTTGCCGCGGCGATTGCGAGTACGCCTACGTGTGCGACCCCGATTCGCGGCGGGCCGCCGCGGGCGTGGCGCCCTTCGCCAAGATGCAGGCCGGCAGGGAACCGAAAGCCGTGCAAGACTTCCGCGCCGCCCTGGACGACCCCTCGGTCGACGCGATCGTCAGCGCGACCCCCGACCACTGGCATGCCTTGTCGACGGTCTGGGCCTGCCAGGCGGGCAAGGACGTCTACGTCGAAAAGCCGCCCCACCACAGTTGCTGGGAAGGCCAGAAGATGGTCGAGGCCGCCCGCAAGTACAAGCGGGTCGTCCAGATCGGCACCCAGAACCGCAGCGCCCCGTACAACATGGCGGCCAAGAAATACATCGAAGAGGGCAAGCTGGGAACGATCCACCTCTGCCGCATCTACAACCAGAAGCCGCCCTGGGGCATGACCAAAAAGCAGCCCAACAGCGATCCGCCCGAGGGGTTCGACTGGAACATCTGGAACGGACCCGCCCCCGAGCATCCCTATAACGTCGGCTTCCATCGCACCTGGCACCACCTGTGGCGCTACTCGGGCGGCGACATGGCCAACGACGCCAGTCACCAGATCGACCTCGCCCGATGGCTGCTCGGCGTGAAGTATCCCAAGACCGTCTACTCGACGGGCGGACGCTACGCCACCGATCCCGACGAGTTGGTCGCCGAGACCCCCGACACGCAGCTCGCCCTGTTCGATTTCGAACGCATGGTGGTCAGCTTCGAGTTGACCCTCTACGGCAACTACATGCTCAAGACCGACGGCGAGGTCCGCGAAAGCGACATGTTTCCCCTGTGGCCACAGAACGCCACGCGCATCGAGATCTACGGCACCGAGGGACTGATGGTCGTGGGCCGGCACGGCGGCGGCTGGCAGGTCTTCGACCGTCCCAGGAGCCGCCAGCCGGTGGTCAAGGACCAGGCCTACGGCCGCTTTCCCGATCCGGAGCACAAAGAGAACTTCCTCCAGTGCATCCGCAGCCGCGAGCTGCCCAGCGCCGACGTGGGAGACGTTCATCTCAGCGGACTGATGATCCACTACGGCAACATCAGCTACCGCCTGGGCGCCCAGAAGCTGACCATCGACCCCGAGACCGAGCACATCGTCGGCAACGACGAGGCCATGGCCCTGTTCAAGCGGAGCTACCGCGCTCCCTGGGTCGTGCCGGATGTGGTCTGATAACCCGTAATTCCCCAAAACGCCCGTCGTCGCCGAACGCGGATTCTGACCGAGGGGATCGTCGCCGGCGACTGCTTCCGAATCCGGCGATGTGCCGGTCGCGGCTCACCGCGTGCGCTCGATCACGTACTCGGCGTCGACCGGCGGCACGGGGAATCGGAGCACGCTCCCCTCGGGCGACGATGCCGTGCGCGTGCGGATTGCATCGCCTCGTGGGCCCGTGATTGCTACGCGGTCGGCTTGCCACGAGCCCGGGATGCTTAGCTCGACGGTCAACGGCTGATCGTAGAGCGCGCGATCGGTCGCGCACGAGAGCCGCAGAAGAACCCGGTGCGGAGTCGCGTTTTCGAGGGCCAACCGGGACGCCCGGCGCTCGGTCTGGTACTTGTACACGTCGGCCAGCCCGGCGATCCACAGGTGCGGCTCGTGCTCTTTGGCCACGTCGAGGGCGGCGCGGAAGTTGGCCTCGCTGCTGGCGCGGTTCTCGCCGATGTCGTGGAAGTGGATGCGGCACCATCCTCCGGCCTCGACGTGTCGCTCGAGATGCCGGCGAAAGGCGGCGACGCGGTCGCCGTACACGTCGTCCATGCCCAACGAGCCCGACGCGGGAAACAGGTGGTACTTGTCGAGATAATAGCGGAGCGTTCTGGTCGTTTCCCAATAGGTGCCCCCGCCGAGGTTCAGGGCGAGAAGTTTGCTTTTGCCGGGCGCGAGGTCCCAGATGGCTTTCGAGGCGCCGCCGATCTCGCGGTCCATGGACGCGTCGCCCGACGCGCCCTCATGGTGCAGGGTGTGGTTGGCGAGTTCCTGGTCGCCGCGCCGGGCGCAGGCTTCCCACGCGCCGCGGTGCGCGTGAAAGGACGACGAGCGTCGCCGGCGGTCGGGCGACTGCGGGTCGGGCGTGCTCGGGTTGATCATGAACGTGCCCCGAAACCCGTACTCGCGCAGCGCGGGAATCGCGACCGAGAGGTGCGTGGGATGGGAATCGTCGAATCGAATGCTCAAGGCCGCACGCCGCCCGTCGTGCCATCGGGCGATCGTCGCGCGCAGGCCCGTCGCGGCGTCGACCGCGTGGCGATCCTCTTCCGAGAAGAGCGGCGGCCGCCCTCCGGAAGCGTCGACCGCGCGCACCCGATAGCGGGCGCGCACGGCGGGAACCGAAAACGAGAACTTGTGCCATTCGATTCCCACGTGCCGCGCCAATAGGGGGCGGCCCGCGGAATCGACCACCTCGACGTCCTCGGCCGGCCATGCCCCGGGCCCGCTGGCGGGCAGCTCGACGGCGACGGTCAGAGGCCCCGGTTCGCCGCGCGGGTCGACGTCGATTCTCAAATCGTGCTTCTCGATTCCCGTGGCCGAGAGCACCGCCTTGCCGCCGTCGACGATTCGGATCGTCGCGCCGGCCGCCTCGACCTGCGGGGCCGCCCCGGCCGGGACGGCTCCGCGCGCCAGCGGCAAGAGCAGCAAGACCTGCAACCATCGGGTGGCGAGTCGAAAGCTCATGGCGTTCTCCTTTGGGCACGATCGTGAATGCTGCCGCAGGGAACCGAGGGAGAGCCCGTCGACGAATGCCGATGGATCGTCAACCCGCACCATAGCTCCCCGTGGCCAGGCGGAGGGCGATGCGGCATGCCGCGTGGTACTGTTCGAGGTCGAGTCGCTCCTCGGTCGTGTGGGGGTTCTGCTGGCCGCAACCCAGGGTTACCGTGGGGATTCCACGTTCGCTGAGCCAGTTGGCGTCGACGCCCCCGTTGCTGATCGCCCGGACCGGTTCGGCGCCCGTCGAGCGGACGGCCGCCTCGGCATCGAGGATGCTGGGATCGTCGTCGGCCAGGCGGAACGCCTCGTAGTCGAGCCGGCCGTCGATGACGACCCGGCCGCACGTGCCCCGGGCGTTGCGGACCGACTGGGCCGCGCGGTGAAAGGCCCGCTCGAAGGCGCGGACGATCTGCTTGCGGAAGGCCGGATCGTGGCTTCGGGCTTCGGCGCGGATTTCGACGCGCGGGGTGACGACGTTGGTCGCTTCGCCGCCGCGAATCACGCCGACGTTGCTGGTGCCCGACCGGCCGTTCTTCGAAATCAGCCCGTGCCATCCCTCGCGATGCAGCTCGGCGATCGCCAGGGCCGCGACGGCCACGGCGCTGACGCCTTCTTCGGGGGCCCCGCCCGCGTGGCTGGCCACGCCGTCGACGGCGATTTCCATGCGGTAACCGCCGGTCGCGCCGACGGTGATTTTCTCGGGCGAGCCGCCGTCGAAGTTGAAGGCCAGGCGCGGCTTGCCGAGCAGGGCGAGCCGGGCGAGCCGGGCGCCGAACAGGCCGACTTCTTCCTGGACGGTCCAGAAAAAAGTCAGCGGCGGGTGAGGCAGCTTGCGGCGGAGGATCTCCAGGGCCGTGTTCAACACCACGGCCGCGCCCGCCCGATCGTCGGCACCCAGGGCCGTCGCCTTGTCGGCCGGTTCCACGATGCCGCCTCGAACCACCGGCCTGGCCCCGACGGCCAGCGGCACGGTATCGACGTGCGCCATCAACAGGCGGCGGGGGCCGCGGACCGTGCCGGGCAGCTTGCAGGCCAGATTGCCGACCTCGCCGCCGTGCGGGCTGCGGCGATGGACCTCGTCCGTTTGAATCGCATGCGCGGCGACCCCGGCCCGGCGGAGCTTGTCGCGGATCCATCCCATTACCTGTCTCTCGCGGCCGCTACTGCCGGGAATGGGCAGCAGATCGAGCACCAACTGCCGCGCACGAGCGGCATCGGGCTCGGGAATCGGGCGGGCCGATATCGGCTCGGATCGGCGACCGGGGCTCGACGCCGTGCTTCGGGGGCTCTTCTTCTTCATCGAAATCCTCTCGCACGCAAAACCGCTGTACCGGCCCAACCCTGTTGTTTACACTGGACAATGTATCGTGATTGTATTGACCCACGTCGGCCGCGACCACCCGGCCGGTCGACAGGTGCTCGTGGGCGTGCCGACGCGATCGCTTCGCGTGGGCGCTCGACCGCGTGTGACGAATGCTTCGTTGAATAGGGGAGTCTTATCGTGAAAACCGGGATTGTGGCGACGGTCGCTTGTTGTCTGAGCGCGATTGCGTCGACTGCCTCGCCGGGAGAATCGGCGGCACCGAAGGGGCTTCGAAGCGAGCGGTCCCTGCCCAGCCGCTATCCCTACGTGGTGCAAGACGTTCTGGAGTTCTGCCGCCCGCAGAAGGGCTTTTGGGTCGATCTCGGGGCGGGCCGGGGACAAGTTGCCCTCCCGTTGATCGAGGCCACGGGCAACCCGGTCGTCATGGTCGACCCCGACCGCGACGCGATGGCCAAGGGTCTCGAAACGGCCCGCGAAAAGGGGCTCGAAGACCGTCTGATCGCCGTCGTGGGGACCGCCGAGGCCCTGCCCTTGCTCGATGGCAGCGTCGATCTGCTCGTCAGCCGGGGCTCGATCTTCTTCTGGGACGACCCGGCGCAAGGGTTGAGGGAAGTCGATCGCGTGTTGCGGCCTGGGGGCAAGGCTTACATCGGCGGGGGCGCCGGTAGCGGCTACCCGAAAGAGGCGGTCGAGAAGCTGATCGCCGGGCGCAAGGAGAGGATGCATGGCGAGGAGGCCGAGCGCTGGACCCGCTTCGTCGAGCTTCGCCGTCCGGAACAGATGCGCAAGTGGGCTGACGAGGCCGGGTTGACCGGATACGAGGTGCTGGGCCGGGGTGCGATCTCCGACGACGAGCGCGTCGGCCAGGGCGTTTGGCTGCTGGTCGAGAAGCGCGCCGACCCGGCGCCAATCGCGAAGCCAGAGCCCTGAACGCGAACCGCTCTTCAGCAGAAGATCCGTCTTGGATGTCCCGGCGGGGGGGCGCTCCAGCGCGTGGCGGCACGGAGCCCGCTATCCCCTACGCGACCAGTTCGAGTTGGATCTCCGTTCGCAAGATCTCCCGTCGCCAGCCGGGTTCGTGGACCGGCCAGGCCTGCACGATTTCAAGGCCGTCGCGATACGCGTCGGCCCGGCCGTCATGATGGGCCGCGCGCCAGCAGGATCGCTCAGCTTCGGAGGGAGGCGGCACCTGTCCGGGAACGTTGCTCCGGCGGAAATACATCCGACCGTGATCGAAGATCGTGACGATCACCGGCGGGGGGAATTCGAGCATCCGCCGAGCGATCAACTCATGGCTGGCGGTGGCGTAGCGCGACTTCAATTCGACGAGATCCCAGGCGCACGACGCGGCGTCGCCACGAAACCACGCGCTGGGAACCAGGATGCGACCCGCAAGCTGGGTGGCGACGGTTTCTCGGGCGGTCGGGGCGACTTCCCGCGGGTCGACCGAGAGCGCCGAGAACACGCGGTGGACCACGTGCTCCCCCAATTCGTGGGCCACCGCCCATTGGCGCCGCTCGGGGCGAGGTTCGGGGCGCAGCAGGATGGCCGGGCGCGGACTCCGGCCGGGCTTCCCCTGAAGCCGAACGCAACGGGCCCGGCCTCGCTGCCGGCCATCCATGGCGATCGCGATTCCCAGGGTCTTGGCGATCTCCAAGGCGTCGATGGGCGGTCCCAGGACGCCGACTTCCTCGAACAGCTCGATGACCGCCCCGTCCATGGCGGCCGACCATTCCTCGGGGGTGATATCGGGAAGCACGGCTGCCTCCTCCCGGTCATGGCAAAGCGACCTTGCGGTATAGTGTTCAAGCGTACACTATACCGTCCGCGAGGGACCGGTGCAAGCACGAGAAATGGCCACTTACCCTGCCCGGAGGGATGCGGTAGGATTGAGTGGAGTCTCCGATCGCCCCGATCGGAGGTATGCCCACCCCCCTGTCACCGTCACGGATCTGCCTCTTGGATCGGAACCCCGTACCGGAAAACAGTTCGCCGACGTGCTCCCTGGTCACGCTCGGCTGTCCGAAAAACCTGGTCGACGCCGAACGCATGCTTGGGCTGTTGCGTCGGGACGGGTGCCGCCTGGTCGCCGAGCCCGAGGGGGCCGACTTCGTGATCGTCAACACCTGCGGATTCATCGAGCAGGCCCGCAACGAGTCGTTCGAGACGATTCGCGAGATGGTTCGGCTCAAGGAGGAAGGACGCCTCGGCGGCATCATCGTGACGGGCTGCCTGGCCGAGCGGGATCGCGAGGCACTGCTCGAGCGGTTCCCAGGCATCGACCAGTTGGTCGGCCTGTACGGCCGGGAGGAGATCCGCACGGCGGCCCGCCGCCTGCACGCGAACGGCCGGGCGCGGACGATCCTTCCGCCCAAGTCGAGCCCGCCGCTGGTCGACCGCGATCGGCTGCGCGTGACGCCCGCCCACGTGGCCTACCTGAAGATCTCCGAAGGATGCGATCGGCGGTGCACCTTCTGCACGATCCCCCAGATCCGCGGCCGGCACGTCAGCAAGCCTATCGACGAAGTCGTGGCCGAGGCCGAGCAGTTGGCGGCCGAGGGCGTTCGGGAGTTGATCCTCATCGGTCAGGACACGACCTGCTACGGCGTCGACCGGACCGGCTCGCCCCAACTGGCCGGGTTGCTCGCGCGCCTCGGCGACGTCGACGGAATCGACTGGATCCGCCTGATGTACCTTTACCCGATGCACGTCACCGACGAGCTGGTCGGCCTTGTGGGATCGGGCGGGAAGATCCTGCCGTACCTCGACCTTCCGTTGCAGCACGTCAACGACTCATTGCTGCGGCGGATGAATCGCGGCGTGACCCGGGCCGAGACCGAACGCTTGCTCGACCGGCTGCGCGGCCGGATCGAGGGGCTCGCGGTGCGCACGACCATGATCGTGGGCTTCCCCGGCGAGACGGACGAGCAGTTCGAGGAGCTTCGCGACTTCGTGGTCGCGCAGCGGTTTGAGCGATTGGGCGTATTCGAGTATTCCCGAGAGCCGGGAACGCCGGCCGCCCGGCTTCCCGACCAGGTGCCCGACGCGATCAGGCGCCGGCGGCGGGAACGGTTGCTGTCGGCCCAGCAGCCGATTGCCTTTGCCTGGAACGCGTCCTGGGTCGGGAGGACGATGGACGTGTTGATCGATCGCCCCGTCCCCAGCGAGGGAAACGCCTTCGTGGGGCGGAGCCGTTCCGATGCGCCCGACATCGACGGCGTCGTCTACGTGACCGGCGAGGGGCTTTCGCCCGGACAGATCGTGCCGTGTGAGATCGTGACCAGCAGACAGTATGACCTCGTGGCCGTCGCGGTGGGCAAGCCCCGATAGGCCCAAGCCCGCCAACCGGAGAAGTTGGGAGCCGTGACCAATCACGTTGACCGTTTCGACGATTGTGGCGCTGGCGCCTGCGATCTGCGGCAGCCGGGACCGCCGCGCCACAAGTGCCCGACTCGATTTGTCGGCCGACGCGAAGGAGCAGAAACCTCATGAGCACTGAACGAGCCGGCCCGCTGCGTGCTTCGGTTTTCAACCTGCCCAATCAACTGACCAGCCTGCGTCTGATCCTGTCGGTCGTCCTTTTTTGCCTGATCCCCTGGGGAACGAGCACGGCGTACACGGCCGCCTTGGTGCTGTTCATCCTGGCGGCGAGCACCGACTGGCTCGACGGGTACATTGCCCGAAAATACGGCATGGTTACCACCCTGGGCCGGATCCTCGATCCGTTTGCCGACAAGGTGATCGTCTGCGGCACGTTCATTTACCTGGCGGCCGTGCCCAAGATGATCGAAACCCCGTGGGGAGTGCGGGCCTGGATGGTCGTGGTGATCGTGGGGCGCGAGCTGCTGGTGACGGCCTTGCGCAGCTTTCTCGAAGAACGGGGTTCCGACTTTTCGGCGAAGACGTCGGGCAAGCTGAAGATGCTGTTGCAATGCGTGGCCGCGGCGTTGGCGCTGTTCTATCTTTCCTTGACCGGCCACGCGCCCGGCGACCCGACGTGGCTCTGGCTGCCCATGGTCGTGTCGGTCTGGGCCGCGGTCCTCCTGACGGTCTACTCGGGCGTGGTCTATATCTACGTGGCCGTGAAGCTGATCCGAACGCGGTAGGCGCCCATGCAAGACCCGTCGCAAGTACCTCTGCCGATGCTCGTCGGAATGCTGGCGTTGCTCGGCGCGAGCATCGCGGCGTGGATCATTGCGGGGAGGCGTCGAACGCGAGGGCAGCCGATCGTGCCCTACGAGGCGCGGCGCCCGGTGCCGTGGCGATGGCGGCACGTGCTGATCGTGTTCGCGGTTTTCGAACTGCCCGCCGGGCTTGGCCTGCTGGCCGGCGGGGCGGGGCCTGCGGCTCCCGATCCGGCGACCGCTTCGGAACAGTTCGACACGCAGCACCCGATCGTCGCTTTGCTGCAGGCCGACGGCAGCCTGGCGGCCTGGTTGCTGTGCGGCCTGCTCGCCGTGGTCGTGGCTCCCGTAGTCGAGGAATTCACCTACCGTCTGCTGTTGCAGGGGCGGCTCGAGGCCGACGAAAGACGTTGGCGCCGGCGGATCGCCTTTCTGCGACGCCTGCCCTCCGGCACGATCGCCGTGGTGCTCGTGTCGACGCTCTTTGCCCTGCGTCACTTCCGGACGGCCCAGCCGACGATGAGCCCCGACGTGATCATGCAGTCGATGGTCCTCCATGCCGTCTGGAGCGGATTGACCTTCGCCTTCGCCCTGGTGTTGCTTCGGACCGGCTCGGGCGCCACCTGGTCCGACCTGGGATTCGCGAGCAAGCGCTTGCTGGGCGACTTGCGATTGGGGCTCTGGGGATTCGCCGCCGTCTGCACCCCGGTCGTGTTTCTCCAGTACGTGACCGTAGTCCATCTGCAGCCGCAGGGCGTGTCGGGCGACCCGATCCCGCTGCTCCCGCTGGCCCTGATGCTCGGACTGCTCTACTACCGCACCCACCGCCTCGCTCCCGCCATCGTGCTCCACATGGCCTTCAACGCCACGAACCTCGTGCTGTTCTGGCTCCAGATTCGCGGTGGCGCGACCGCTTGCACGCCGCTCCTCTAGCCGGTAGGGTGGGCCGGGTCGGCTGGGCGGGCGGAGTCGCGCGAGCCCCATCACTGCCCTCAACCTCACCCGTGGAGCAAACCATGCGTCAAAGCGCCCTCGCGATCGTCCTGGCCTGGATGGCGGCCGTCCCGGTAAGGGGCCACGACTTGACCTATAAGGATCGCCTCCTCGAACAACTCGCCGCAGAAGTCCCGGCGATCCTCAAGAGCTTCGATGCCTCGAGCGGACGGTTCGGCTCGGGAATCTGGATCTGCCGGGATCAGCATCCCATGTATCCCCTGGCCGTGGCCTACGCGACGCCGGGCAACGCGAACCCCTACTATCGCGACCCCAAGCTGCTCGAAGTCATTGCGAAATCGGGCGATCCGCTCATCGAAAACATGGACGACCGGGGCCGATGGATCTTCGAGAAGAAGGACGGCAGCACCTGGGGCATGATCTGGATGCCCTGGACCTACTCCCGCTGGATCCGCACCTTCGCCCTCGTGCGCGACGACCTGCCGCCCCGGGTCCGCCAGGCATGGGCCGACGCCCTTACGCTGGGCTTTACGGGTATCAGCAAACACGCCTTGGGCAGCGTGCACAACATCCCCACCCATCACGCGATGGGCCTCTACGCGGCGGGCAAGACGCTCGATCGGCCCGCGTGGTGCGAGCAGGCCGCCCAATTCATGGCCAAGGTGGTCGGCGCCCAGGCCGAGGGCGGCTACTGGTCGGAAGGAGGCGGACCCGTCGTCGCCTATGACTTCGTTTACGTCGACGCCCTGGGCACCTACTTCGCCATGTCGGGCGACCGGAGCGTGCTGCCGGCGCTCGAAAAGGCCGCCGTCTTCCACCGCCACTTCACCTACCCCGGCGGACAGAACGTCGAGACCGTCGACCAGCGCAATCCGTACCACGACACGATCGCCCCGGGCAACGTGGGTTTTACCTTCACGCCCGCCGGCCGGGCCTATCTCGAAAACCAATGGGCCCGCCTCGGGCTCGACCGCCTCGACGCCGACCTGATCGCCTCGCTGCTGCTCTATGGCCAGGAAGGCCCGGCTGAAACTCCGCCCGCCGACGGCAAAAACCTCTTCGTGCTCACCGAGGGCGGCGTCGATCGGGCAGCGACCCTCCGCCACGGGCCGTGGTTCGTCTGCCTGTCGGCCTACACCACACCCGTGGTCAAGTCGCGGTGGATTCAAGACCGCCAGAACTTCGTGAGCATCTACCACGAACGAGCCGGCCTGATTCTGGGCGGAGGCAACACGAAGCTCCAGCCCGCCTGGAGCACCTTGACCGTCGGCGACACGAGCCTGCTGGCCCACGCGCCTGGCGACGAGAATCCCGACTTCGAGCCCAAGGGCGAACTCGATCACGTGCCCTCGAAGGCGACGCTCGTGTTCGAGCCCGACTTGGGGCTCGATCTGACCTACGGCCCGGCGACCGGGCGCGTCCGCATCCGCCCGATCGACGACGAGACGATCGAATACCGCATCGAGGCCGAGTCGGATTTCGCCCTACCCGTGGCGGCCCACCTGACGCTGCTTCCGCACCTGGGCGAGACGCTCGCCACGGCCGCCGGAACGCAGGTTATCCTCGGCGACGAGCCCCTCGCGCTCTCGGCCGGGCAGGTGGGGGGCGAAATTCGTCACGGGGGCTGCCGCCTCAAGGTGCCCCCCACGGCAAGCCTCCACTGGCCCGCCCTGCCTCACAACCCGTACCGCAAAGACGGCCGAGCCCGCCCGAGCGAAGGCCGCGTCGAGATCCGCATCCCGTTCGGCCCGGAGCAAACATCGCACACGATCGCCCTGACCGTCAGCGGGGATTGAACGGGCGTCGGCCGCGTGGTGTGACGAGTCTGACTCTTGCACGGTCCCAGGACCGAATCCCAATGTATGGGTGCGCGATCGCGCGCCCGCGAGGGCTTGCGGCCCGCGCCACGAGAGACCATGATAACGGCCGGTCCGTCGTCGTGGGCCAGCAACGCGTTCTTCCCTTGACGCCGAACGGTGAACCATGAATGCCATCGCCATCCCACTCCGACCGAGAATCGCGTTCGTCGCCGTCGCACTGGCCTGGACGCTCGCAGCCAAGGGCCCGGCCCTTGCGCAAGACGAGACGCCCCCCTGGCAAAAACCGTACACCGGCGAGCAGGCGACCGGGGCCGACGTCATCGCCCTCTGGCAGTTCGATCCCGAGGCTGAGGCCGTCGACACTTCGGGTCACGGGCACGACCTGACGTTGCGGGGCGAAACGCGATTCGCGCCGGACGGGCGATTCGGCGGCTGTCTCGAATCGTTCCCCGCCGACGAGAAGAACGACAAGGCCCAGGGGGCCATGGCGAAGAACCATCCGCGCTTGACGCCGGCGGGGGCCTTCACCCTCGAGATGTGGATCAAGCCCAAGCCCGAGATGGACGACTTCGGCACGGTCTTCCTGCTCGACAAGAAGTATTTCCACTACGCCACGGACCGGCCCGAGGGAAACAACGACTACTGCCTGTTCATGCCGCGGACGGGCCCCAGCCGGCGCCGGATCGTGGCCTTCCTGGGGTTCGGCAGCGACTCGGCCGCGTTCAACTCGAATGAAATCGACCTCGAACCCGGCGTGTGGCGCCACGTGGCCTTTACCTACGACGGGGCGGGCACGGGCCGGTTTTACCTCGACGGCAAGTCGATCGGGCGCGCGACCCACGAGGGTCGCGGCGCGGTCGCGCCGGGCCGCTACGGGCTGGTGATCGGATGCCGGTACGGAAGCGTCCATTCCGGGTTCCCCGGCTTCATCGACGAGGTGCGGATCTCCCAGGGCGTCGTTCCCTTCTTCACCGGCACGCTGGAAATCGATGTCGCGGGCGGGCGCACGGCCTTCGTACGCATGGAGCGAGACGCCCGGGTCCCCGTCGTGATCCTCAACGACACGGGGCAGCGTTTGACCGGCGGGTCGGCCCGCGTCGCTTTCGGCGATCACGACATGGAGATTCCCCTACCCGATCTCGAACCCGGCGAGACGCACACCGTCAGCGTGGCGGTCGACACGGCACTCCGCCCCGACGGCTACACTCTTCGCGTGTCGGCCTCGGCAGCGGCCGGCGAGCGAAAGCACGAAGCCGAAAAAGAAGTCACCGTGTCGATCGTCGCCAGGCCCCTGCCGCACCAGATGCCGGTCGTCATGTGGGGCAGCGGCGACCTCGACACGCTGGAAGAAATCGGCTTCACGCACCAGCTTGTCAACCTGGTCGATT